>Ga0065711_1001272_pt1 | contig 54263 bp, 25 predicted proteins | sample Hoacrofraction12_FD_59098 | JGI IMG/M metagenome (GOLD analysis project Ga0065711, IMG submission 59098) | Hoatzin crop microbial communities from Cojedes, Venezuela - Epithelial fraction 12 v2 (version 2) | ecosystem: Host-associated > Birds > Digestive system > Esophagus > Crop | place...
CTACGAGGAGAGGCTGAGGGAGCTGGGCTTGTTCAGCCTGAAGAAGAGAAGGCTGAGAGGGGACCTCATAAATGCCTATAAATATCTGAAGGGTGGGTGTCAGGAGGATGGGGCCAGACTTTTTTCAGTGGTGCCCAGCAACAGGACAAGGGGCAATGGGCACAACATGAAGCATAGGAAGTTCCACCTGAAAACGAGGAAGAACTTCTTCCCTCTGAGGGTGACAGAGCCCTGGAACAGGCTGCCCAGGGAGGTTGTGGAGTCTCCTTCTCTGGAGATATTCAAGACCCGCCTGGACGAGGTCCTGTGCAGCCTGCTGTAGGAGACCCTGCTTCGGCAGGGGGGTTGGACTAGATGACCCACAGAGGTCCCTTCCAACCCGTACCATTCTGTGATTCTGTTAACCTAAATTGTGCACTGAAATCACTAGAGTTGCCCAGGGTGGACATCAGCCCAGACTTTGTTTCCTTCAAAGTAACTGTTATCTTCATGAAATGTGCTTATGTCTGTTCATAGCCTTTGGCAGCAGTCTTGAGCAGGAAAACATGCTTCCAGTTCAGGAGATTGGGGCTTCTGTCTGTTGCAGACCACTCTTAATGCAGGTGGGGAAGCCACAGCTTGTGGAGTTAATTGTACTGCATTGTACTGGAGCACTGCTGTGATATTTATAACTTTCCTCCTTTCCCTTATCTGAGATCATACCGTTTTATTTTGTGATGTTGCCTGAAGCCGCCAGGTTATCCAAATAACTTGCCAGCCTCAAAGCAAAACATCAAGCCTTTCCCGCTTTCCTAAAGAGCCTTTCACCCTTTGCCATTACCACCGCCAGGCTGCCTTTTTTTTCTAGGGGGAAAAAAAACCCGAACCTTAAATCATATTGCAATTGCTAACACAGCAAACAGGTCTAAAGTAAAAGGACAGCCGAGTAACAAAGTCCACTCTGAAAGGAAATGGATAGAGAAGTTCCTGTGTGAAAGTGCAACTTTTTCTTACGTGGTGTTGTATAAGGCAACTTGCATTGTAGTTGAGTAACTGAACTCTGGGGTACATGCTTGTGATGCTGAGAGAACAGCACAAACGATGCTGAGAATTTCTCGCAGTTAAGTCACAGACCTGTCAAAGCTTAAGGAGCAGCTCAGTAACACTGCAGTGCATCTTAATGGTAAGAACAGCCACAGGGATTCCCAACAATTTACACCCATAAATTTATTGAAGCAAATGCTCATTTCAGCTCTTCAATGAAAGCACCTGCTTTAAGCAATGGCCAAAAGATATCTATAGGTTGTTATAGGCACTTCTTCAATGGTGTACTTTCCTATCCACTACAAAAGCATATACAGTGTTGATATGACCCCCAAAACACATATGAAGAAGTTTTCTATAGGTGTGACCTCAATGTTGAAGAGCATTCATGGAAGAGCGTAGTTCCAGCAGTTGGCATGTTGAAGCTAATTCCCTCCATCACCTTGTACAAAGTGTGGACCACTCGGTCCCCTGCGATATGGTCCTTGTGGGCTTGGTGCGCGGGCAGAAGCCCAGGCAAGAACTGCTGAGCTGCCTCCCAGCTGCAGCTGCCCTTTGCCTTTCCTCCAGTCTGCTTTTTGATGCCCTTCATAAAGATAGGGAAGGGAAACTTGGCTCATTTGTAGAGGGTTTCTTGCTTACATTTTTTTGTATATATATACGTTTTGTTGTATCTGTTTTCAGGAGGGGAAAAAGAATGCTTAAAACTCTGAAAACCGTAGGAATTGGGAGCTCAATGTCTCCTTTTACCAAAACTCTCCTCTTTCTTGCTTTATCCACTGTTCTGTTGTGCAGTGGTTGGAAGGTACTAGAGCAAGTTGAGGGCAACCACTTGTACTGTCTGGATCTGTGCCAGGCCTTAAAGGAGCCAAACAAACTGTGTTAAGATTTTTTTTTTTTTTTAATCGCACTTTTTGGCATAGTCCTGTAGTGCTGGATTCTGTAAGACTCAAAGCTGAGGATTTTGACCCTGATTTTCATTCTGATTTAAAAAAAAAAAACCCAAAACCCACAAAAAAAAACCCAAAAAAACAAATGACAGTGAAGGGGGTAAGGAAACCATGTAAAGCGTAACAGTAAGTTGACAGATGTTGTAAGAAAACTGACCGAGCTGAGCAAACCTCACTGCAGGCACAAGAACAGCACTAAGGGAATCCAGACATGGCAGCAGCAAAGGTTAAAGTTTAAAGAGAAATAGATGAATTATAGAGAAGAGATACAAGAATTTGCTTACAGTTGGTAGTATCTGGCATCTGTTTCCATCCACAGGTGGAAGGCTGCATAGTTTGGCAAAAGGATGCACAGAGATAACCCCAGGCATTGTTTCTGTGTGGCACTAGGCCATATCAAAATTACATGGGGCATGACAATGTTTAGATCAAAGCTTTAAAGCTGAAAGGGTATCCAAATCTTATTGTACCTAAAAAAAAAAAAAGACAAAAAATAACCCTTGTAAAAGCTTTGGCACAGTATTACTTTGAGGGGAGAGGGAGGGAGATAGGTTTTGCAAAAGTTATCAGGTTTGTGTTGATTGAAAGTGAAAATTTAGACTTTTGGGTTGTCAAAAGCCACTTTGAAAGGATGAAATTGCATTGTCTGTTCTTTTTTTATAGAGTGGTTATTAATAACCTGATATGAAATTGTCCTTTAGCTTCTTTGTATGATATGTGAGTCGACAACAAGTATGCACTGAGTTAGCTGTACGATGTTCAGCATTGCTAGTACTCTGAAGTCATTTAAGTTCCAGAACGTTTTGGAGCCAAAGTCAAATGTGTTTAAACATTACTAATACTCTAAATGCCCGTTTACTTCACAGATCATGCAGCTCAAGTTCTTAATGTCAAAGGAAGAGAAGTTAGTAGTGCATAGTTTATATTCTTTCAGGGCAGTAAACACAAGTATGTTAAGCATCAGAGTTCCATCTAACATACAAGAGACCCATGGATGAAGGGGAGCTTTTGACCTCCCAAAGCCCTTACTAATAGGAAACTGTTCCTCTGTGTCCAAGGTCCTTAGTAAGAAGAAGAAATTCGTAACTGAGGATTTGCTTAGGCATAGGGGTTTATGAACTCTGTTAAGCTTTTCTCTGTAGCTTGGCTTTTCAAAAGAATCTTGCTGGTGTGATCTAGTAGAGTAGCAAGTGGTTTTTGATGTAGAGAAAAAATAAAGAAACTTTAGGGGGGGTAAACATTAATTCAAATTGGATAGGTGCTTTTAGCAGTTTGCAACTCTCAATTTTGGTGTTAGCCTTTACAAAGACGTATCTCTGTATATTTACTATAAACCTGGTAATCTTGAAGAAAAAATATGTTTTCTGGACCAAATTGGAAGAGTCCGAACTTTTAATTTAAAACAAAAGCCAGGCACAATCTGCAGGGACTGCAACACTCTTCCATAAAACAGATGGCAAAGTTGGAAGGATAAAAACAGCGTGACTTTAGTTCCAATTTCTTGCTGATGTCCAGGCTATAACTGACTTCACACTAACTCCACAAGATAGGTATAAAATGTTGCTGTTATACATCTCTTTTTGCATGTTACATTGCAACAGAGAACAAAGCCAACCAAGTTCTGTTATCTGTGCTGCCAGTAAGGAAGATTTTTACTGACTGAAAACAAATGCTGTAAAAGCTTTTGTGAATAGCATACACTGATCTGGTGGTAAACCCATCACAGGACTGAAGGAATACTACTTTCATACACACTTTGGCACAGATGCCATTCTTTTCATGGACAAGAGCATGTGGGCTCTCTTGGCATGTGAATTTTGTGGATGCTGCACCTCTTAAGATTTTTCTCATTTCTGTAAAGCTCACAGGACAAGGTTTGTTGTTTGTTTTTGGTTTTTTTCTGAAAGGGATTTATCACTGCTATTAACTGCCTGTAAACACTGTGTACTTTAAATATTTTATAGCTACATGAAGGGATTGGCACTCAGGACACTGTGGTTTTATGCAGCTTATCTGTCAAATGGCTATTATACTTCCAGTTTCATAATATGTTTTACCTAGAAATGTGATTATCAGGATGCGCTTTTAATAGATAATTCCTTTACACCAGGACGGAAAAGTGAATATATAAATGAATTCCTAGTGTGTCTTTACATGTTGGTCCCTTGTTTGTTGTTTGGGTCATTGAAACGTTTAGCAGTGCATGACAATAATCTGATTTAATGACAAGAACAAAGAACCCGCTCTCTGTTTTCCAAAGTTGCAGCAGATGTAGAGAATAAATTATAAACAATTTTCCAAACATAAGGTATAAATTTATAGCAGTGACATCTTGCATGAGAAATACAGCATATACATCCTAAACAGAACAGTTCATGCTGACCAGATGCAAGGTCATCCATTAGCAATACTTTATCTGATTAGTATTGTTAATGGAAGGGCTTATCCAGGCATCTCGTAAAAGCAGATCTATTGTAGATCATGATTTCTTGTCAATACAGTCATCAAGGCTATCGTGGTTAAGACAGCCCAGCTATTAACCTACTGGAGAGAACTGGACAGAAAAATATACTGAGCAGTCAGTGAAGCAGAGACCCTTCCATTTTTTTGCTTCCATGCATAGTGTTGCCCCGTGCACTGCTACCTCTTCCATCATTTCACTTGGCAATACAGATTATTTCAGCATCTTTTTTTTACTCAACTTCTAATATATTCAGTGGCTTTATTGTGATAATTTACGGTACTTTTGATTTTATATTCATCATGGTCTTAGTAAATGAAAAGGTAATACTGAAAGGGCATGTTCCTGGAGCAGATGGAAGTACCATAGATACACAATAGGTTATTTTAAAATGCATAGATTAAGGAGCAAACAAAAATTACTCTTCTCCCTGAGAAAAGAGTGATCTTGAGCGTGGAATTTCGTTTGTTGACATTGAAGATGACCTAGCTAATACTTTAATTTTGTACAATACATTTTGTTAATCTCAGTATTTCTGACAGCATCACGGTATTTAATGATCTGTCTTCATTATAAATAGTATGTTTAGATATTCATGATTCAGCATAACTTTAATCAGTTAGAATTTGTGTAGAAATCAGTTCAAACAGGAAATTTTTTTTAAATCTGTAGTAGTTTTGAGTTTCTTTTTGAAGCCACTGTTCAGTTAAAATATAGTGGATTTTTTTTTTATTTTTAACAAAGTGGAAAAAAATCTTCTGTTTAGAGGCAAAATGCATGGATTTTAAACAAAACAAGTTTTCTTAAGCTATTTTCCTAGCTCTGAGGCAAAACATTTATTTTTAATTTAAGATGCTGCTATGTTTAAAAAGCTGTTATGAGTTTAAATTGATTGGAAAATAGTTCTAAAACAAGTGAGGGCCTACTGTGACTTGCATGCATGGTAACAAAGACGTGAAGTAGCTGTGCTATTGCAGAGCAGTGAAACCCCAGCACTTCTGTTGGTATCGATCGCAACCCCAGCGCTGTTCTGTGTTTGGAGCTCCCCTGTCAGACCCCAGCAGCGGGAAGTCAACTCTTTGTTGCCATGGTTGTGGAGCTGCACCATTAACTTGGAATATCTTCTCAGACCAAACCCATTTCTTCCCTGTTTTCAAGAGTAAGTTAAAGATTAATGAAAACTTTGGAAATTTTTTAGATTTTGGATCCTTCCTGCTAAGACAAGGTGGTTTTGATTGGTGTCTGATTATATGAGGTGGTTGTATTTCTTTTCCTAAAATTACTTCTGAGCTTACCTTCTTATATTTCTTTTGAATATCCTTTTAAGTATCAAAGACTTCCCCTATTATTTGTTTTGGTTTTTAAATTTCTTTCTTTTTCCCTGTGTCTCTCTGTATTGCACATGCTTACTTTCATTTGTTCTTGTCTTTCTGACTTTGCCTGCATTTCTTTGATTCTTTGTCCTTGTCTTTATTTCTACATTTTCCTTGTTTTTGCCTTTCTAATTTTTCCCTCCATGTTTAATTTCCAGAGACTGGATACAGGACTTTGTCCCACACTTTAGGTGTGTATGAATCTGTATTTCCCTGTTCACCTGCCTGCCTCTTTCACTGCTTAGGTAAGGATAGGGAGTAAAACCTGAAAGATCAGAACAAGGGTTTTCTGACAGTAAATGCATCTAATATTGGCTGCCATGACCACAAGAAGATCACAATTCTTGAATTTCTGCATGAACTGAGAAACTCTAACAGCTGTAAAAACTAGCAAAAAGACCACAACCAGCAAGTTTTGGCAATGAGGATGAATAGAAAAGGTCATATCACAGGCATATTTGCGAGACTGGGACGTAGTTAGAGAACGGAAGTCACACTGAGGGTAGAGTTGAAGATGGCATCCCATTCAAGGACAGCGTGATTGGCAAGATGGTAGAGCGCTTGCAGTGTCCAAGGAAAGAGATAGCACGAAGGTCTGCTGTGCTTTGTCCCTGTTGTTCTTGATCTTGCTGATCATTACAGGAGATGTCAGAATGAAAGATCAAAATACAGACTAGAGGAGGGGAGGTGGCTGTGCATGGGAGACGTAAATCAGTAATATCAACACACTAGTCCAATGTCTTGATGAGGTTGCCTGTGGAGTAAGGTGCAGAAGGTGAAAGAACACAAGTCATGCCCATGTCAGATCTTTTCTGAAAATCTTGGGAGAAGGTGAGGATTATTCTCTTAAGTAATGATTGGAGGGGTAGGGAAAAAAAGTGTTAAACTTCTTGGAGAAAAGGCTTCTGACTGCAGAAGGCAGTTGGATGGCCAGGGTCCTGATTAAAGGGTCTAACCAAAAAGACACTAAAGCCTTCAGTGAAGGCAGGAGCTTGTGCAAGAAGCAGCCAGACTGCAGCAGGTCAAAAATGGAAATGGAGAGTTTCAAACAGTATTTGTAAAAATGCTTGTGGGAAGTGAGATAGAGATGGAAACAATTGCCGTGCTTTGTAATGAGGCAAGTGAGTTGAGGATCAAAAAAGTGGAAGAGGGAGTTCGTCTGCAGCCGTGTGCACAGAAGCAAAGAAAGCAAAAGAGTGCAAGAGTAAACAGAATAAGCAAAAGGTCATGAGCATTCATGACCCGGAACTTCCAGTGACAGAGAATGAGGAGGAGGCATTGATGCTCTGTTTTGGCTGAAAACAGCAGAAAATAGGAGAAGGCTATCATGGCAGCAAAAGGGAACATGTTGCTAGTTGGAACAAAGTTAGATGAAAGGTTAGTCTGGCAGGGTGGAAGAAATTGAACCAATGTTTTTGGCTGAATGAAGATAGGAGTGTGATAAAGTGTCTAACTGAAGGTGTGGAAGACCCAGTCATCAAAAAGTAGTTCAGTTAGGTCTGAAGAAGGGAAGGAAGCAGTTTATGGATTGTAGATGACAGCAACGTGGAGGGGAGATACAAGTAGAACTGGATGTGACACTAAATAAACCTAAAATAAAATAACTGAACAAAACTTCAGACTAGAGAACATTTGGAAAAGGTAGCTAGGGAAGTCCATGAGCATCTGAGCGGAGGTGGGGAGAGTGGAGAAGGATAAATTACTCAGAAAGTATAGTTAAAGGAGTAATTTCAGAAGAAGGCATCTTGATCTCTGAGGTAATGGTGGAAAGGGGAAATGTGAGGAAGGTGTGGCTGGTTATGGTCATTTTCAATACAGAATCTCAGAGAAAATATAAGCAGAGACAGAGGGAAAGCAAGAGGCTGAGTTGAGCAGATAGGACCAAAGCTACTAAAGCCCTTGAGGTAGTGCTAAAACTGGGTTGGGAAGTAGAAGGTGGACGTGGCAGGAAGGTTACTCCTGGGGAAGAATGTCACCAGAGGCAGAGCAGTGGGGATGCGGGATCATAGGGTTGCTGTGAGGGGGAAATGAAGAGAGAATAAGCAAAGATGGTCAGATGTAGCAGATAGGAACCAAAAAGAAGTTAAAATAACAGAAGACAGCAAAGAGAGAAGAGCAAATGGAGCTAGTGTAGGGAAAAGATAAAGGAGACGGGTGCTTTGAGGCAGTAAGGGAGTAGTGAGAGCCCTAGGAGACTACCGGATGGACAGGTGTTTTTTTTTTTGAACAGCAAACAACAACAGTAAAAACAACCAAAAGAAGCAAATCCCAACAAAATAAAACAACAACAACAAAACCCCTGAATGACATCCAAGGAATTAATGGACTTAATCCACCTTCAAGAAAAATCTCATAAACAGCTAGGAAATCGTAGTCAAATAGCTAAAATGTTGTTGGTAGTTGTAAACTGCATGGCTGGATCCTCAGATGCTGTAAACTAGAAGGTAGCTCTCCACCGAATTCTTAACCCATCCCAGCTCTTCCTGCGTTACCAGTGTGAGGGCTTTGCTAGAGCCGTAAAACTGAAAAGCAACAAACTCAAGTTTACATGCTGCAGAAGGTGTGCGCAGTGATGAACGTAAACTCCTGCACAAATGCCTTTTGTGTCTAGTACCTGTCATATCTGGTAGCTTTTGTGTTTTTTCTGCATGTGGTTTCGTACCTGAACACTTGCAACCATAGTTCCCAAGTAGAATTCTCTGAAAAACTTACCTAATGTGGTGAGGATTTTACACGTTTAACGCAGTATCTGCTTGCATTTGGAGTTACCCAAGATCTAATCAATGGGACACTTTCACTCATCTAGTTATAATCAAATCGGGTATCAGCTCAGAACAGTGGAGAATTGCAGCAACTGGTGTGCTTTCTGTGACTATGCTCTGAATTTGCACCCATGTCCTCCAGAACAGAATCCAGTCACTTGGTCTGCATGATTACAGATAGAAGAATAGTTTTATTCGGTGAATGAATTACTTATTCCGTGTGAGGAGCACTCAAATATGAAATTTCCCCATATCTTTGCATTGTAAGCATTAAGAGACTGAAAGTGACACAGCAGTCATCCATGCTAAATTATTTACAGAGTATAGCACAATAGCATTGACACCAATGCATCCTCTACTGTCTGTTTAAACATCCTGATGCCATATTTGACTTAACAGGAATTGTTTTGTTACTGGGAATGGCAACTGTACGCTTCCCCTCCCTACATGGCATCTTGACTGAACAAGCTATTGAAGGGAATATGCTCTAAGTGGCCATATTTTATATTAAAATTTGATTAAATTCATTCTGTAGGCCACTTCAATGTGAATCATAATTATATTATTCTGCCAGTAACTGAGGTAATATGATAAGAAGAATGTCACATTCTCTGGACTGCTTTTAATGGAGTATATATTACAACTCAGTGCTTGCTGTATTCAGCAGTGCTCACTTAAGACATTTAGAACTAAATGACAGCTTAGGGCTGTAGAACTTGGTGGGTCACACTCTTCCTTCTCATGCATAGGCTTTGTTGGGTTTAATGGAGATCAGTGCACGATGGAAGTCCAATACAGGATTTGAAAAGAAGTGAGGGTGGTAATAAAACTTCTTCATATTACAAAACATTTTTCATACATGCTCTTCATTATTGCAAGGCAAGTGGGGCACTGTACTATCTTGGTTGACCTCCCCTGTGACTTACTTTCAGCTCAACTCCTTTAATAGATGAGAATGAACATGGCTCTCTGTGGCAGTTTGTTTTACTGCAGCAGAGCTAGCAATAACATTTCATATCCTTCCCTTAGAGAATTCAGCTCCTCATGTACTGGCATTGCTGTGTGGCTTTGTGTTTTCAGTCACTTAATGCAGTTTTGGTTTTAATGAGTGTCATTAAAAGAACAAAAGATGAAAATCTTGGTGAGGCAAGTAAATGACTAAGAACAAGGTAAGCAGTCAACACCTGTGTGTCAGGTTAAAGAGTTTAGTTTCCAAATAGGTATTGTGTGTTGTGGCTTCTGTATGCTGCAGGTTATAATAATGTATTTTAAAATAATGATTCATGGTTGGTTATTTAATGGCAAATGGCCTAAATATCACACATACGTATAGCTGTAAGAAAATGGAGCCTTAAAAAATAAACACCTTGGGAAAACAGATTCAACTGTAGTGAATCAACTGATTCAGATGAGCAGTAGGGTCATTGCTGATGCCGCTTTTACTGTTTCCCTTTTTAAGCTACTGTTCCTGAGAGGTCATTTTTTGTTAGTCCTCTTCACACCAGTGTTCTTTTTTCCTTAATCATTTCTGACAAGATACCCATTGTATGAGCGTTCTCGGACAAACTTCCAAGACTAAAGGGTTTGTGCTTGGTATCCGGAGAAGAGACGCTCAAGTCCGTTGCGATTAGACTGTGGTGGCTGAGACACTGGAAGTAACTAGGGAGGCTGGTAGTGCGCTTCCCAGCTGAAGAAATTAATTTTCTATATATTACCAATCAATGTGCCTGGCTTCTCTTCGGGCCGGGAACTGCACATGCAAGAATGAACAGCTACACTCGGAGCTTTGATGCAAAAAGTCGTATGACATTTTTTTTGTCTCTACTATCCACGCTAGATGTGTCAGAAAAAAAAATTAGTGACCTTGTCCTGCTAAGCCTTGAAATGGCATTGGATCAGCAGCTGACTTTGGCCAAGTTCTCTTGTAAAAATACCCCTCAGCAACAGTGTAACATGTGAATAAACAGTAAGTGTCATTCTAATAACAACGCAAAGGTTGAATATAAAAATAAATAAAAGCAAGGATAAAAATTGCTGACCTGAGACCCAGTCCTCAATCACAGAAGTTGAGGGACTGTTCAGCGTATTTCAGACTAGGCAGTATGTCAGGCTCACCAGGATTAGTATTTTTGCTGGTCCCACTTACATTTACTCCCAATGTCGTGTTACGGTGATCACTGTTTACACTGTGATCAGACAGTAGTAGCTCTACCAGATCTGGGTCTTCTTTCACTCATACTGGAAGTGCAAATTTTTAGTTTCAGTGAGTTTTATTTGCACCTCGGCAGCAGATTCAACTTTTGCGACAATGAAATTGTCTCATCGTGTTAGCCGGTGCCTCACATGGCTGTGTCTCTTCTCGTTGGGCTAGGCTCTAAATCTGGGATGTCACTGAATTCATTAATCCATGGAAATGATTCATTTAAGGGAGGTTTCTTTCCCCTCTGTACATGCTTGCTAATTAGCAGATGAATTTTGATGTTCTAATTGATCTGCTGCGGAGAGACAGCTGTGCGCCCCAGCTGTCCTCCGCTCCAGTGGGCCTCCTCTGCAGAAGGGAGGGAGCAGCCCCTCTTCTGACAAATTGATTTAACTAGAGTGCACTGCCTTGGGGGAGTCGTACGCTGCGCTGTCGCTGCAGATGACTGCAGCCTTTGCGGACTGCAAACACTGGAGCGCTGTAATTGCCCAACAGTGTCCTTTCTGTTGCTTCGCTGAAATTCAATTTTTCATGCCTCACCAAGCTTTCCAGTCCCCCTCTTGCCCCTGGTGTGGAAATACGGTATTCTGCCTGACCTCCATTTCAGGAAACATTTCAGGTGCTTGAAAGTGGAGCTTAAACTGTATTTAATATGATAATAGTAACTAAAAGTGCTCACTCGGTCACATATCAAAGTATTTGCATTTAATTCATAGGGAAGTATTCTCTAATTATATTGTATTTAGCAGGTAGTCATTACTATGAACCTTTTAACAGTATGTTAGTGCACCACCATTCTTCCGCGTGGCATGCTGCATGTGTAGAACGATGGCTGTGGTGTCCTTTAGACATTTACTCTTTAAATTGGTGGATGAAAAGCTGGACGTGGGCTGACGATGTGCACTGGCAGCCCAGAATGCCAACCATATCCTGGACTGCAGCAAAAGCAGCGTGGCCAGCAGGTCAAGGGAGGGGATTCTGCCCCTTTGCTCCGCTCTGGTGAGACCCCACCTGGAGTCCCGTGTCCAGCTCTGGAGCCCTCAGCACAACAAGGACATGGAGCTGTTGGAGCGGGGTCCAGAGGAGGGCCACAAAAATGATCAGAGGGCTGAAACACCTCTTCTGTGAGGAAAGGCTGAGAGAGTTGGGGTTGTTCAGCCTGGGGAAGAGAAGGCTGCGGGGAGTCCTTGTGGCCTTTCAGTACTTACAGGGGGCTTCTAAGCAAGATGGGGACAGGCTTTTTAGCAAGGCCTCTTGCGACAGGACAAGGGATAATGGTTTTAAACTAAAGGAGGGTAGATTAAGACTGGGTGTAAGGAAGAAATTCTTCATGGTGAGTGTTGGTGAAGCACTAGCACAGGTTGCCCAGAGAGGTGCTAGATGCCCCATCCCTGAAAATATTCAAGGTCACATTGGATGGGGCTCTGAGCAACCTGATGTCCCTGCTCATTGCAGGGGGGGCTGGGCTAGATGACCTTTAAAGGTCCCTTCCAACCCAAACTATTCCATGATTCTATAAAATTGCAAGTATGCATTTCTAAGGCTTCATGTCCAGGTATGCCCCATTTTGTCAAACATAGTAAATACTTGCATGTAACAGGTGCCTTTCCACAAAAATCACAGCTGTGGCCCCAGAAAGTACAAATACCTAATTAATCTTTCATGTCACCCTCCCTCATGAATGGGTTTCCAAGCTGTGCACTGCATCATCACCACTTTCTGGAGGCCATTGATTTAGCCTGAATATACCTCTGGGGGGAAAAAAGCACTACAAAAAGTGCATTTATGAATTCTAATGAGTGCCACACCATTACCTTTGTGCATATCTGATAGATAACCAAGCACATCCAACACATTTATGGACGTGCAGATTTATAGGCTACTAATAAGTAGCAGCTGTTCTGCAGGTCTGCAAGTTTTGCCTGCAGAGGACATACAGGATTCCTCTGAATTGGCTGCTCATCGTGTCTGCAGAAATGTAATGTCACTTTTTATTATTATTACTATTATTTGTTCCCTGTATTCTCATCTTTGTTTAAGTGTGTATGACTGATGGGCAGTCAGCAAAAAGGAAAAAAAATACGAGTTTATGCAATTGCTTGTTGAGGCAAAACAAGGTACATACTTATGCAAGTATTAAGCCATAAGGCTGCTAGAGATTTTATCAAACTGACCGTGTGTTCAAAGGTAAGTGATGGCCACTATAATTTTTCAGAAAACTACCTTTCTGTATTACACTGACTTATAGTCCCAAAGAGCAGCAGAAAAGGTGCTATGGGGGGGGAAAAATTTAGGTTTCCATCAATCTTGTATGCCACTGTTCTTCATCCCAGCACACGGGAACAGAACAATGTGGTTTAAGTTTAAGCAAAGAATATTTAGGTAAATGGGACTTCCTTGCTGCAGAGCAGCTCTGCGGAGAGGGACCTGGGTGTGCTGGTGGACAACAAGTTGACCATGAGCCAGCAGTGTGCCCTTGTTGCCAAGAAGGCCAGTGGGATCCTGGGATGCATCAAGAGGAGTGTGGCCAGCAGGTCGAGGGAGGTTCTTCTCCCCCACTACTCTGCCCTAGTGAGGCCTCATCTGGAGTACTCTGTCCAGTTCTGGGCTCCCCAGTTCAAGAAAGATGAGGACCTACTGGAGAGAGTCCAGCAGAGAGCTACAAAGATGATGAGGGGACTGGAGCATCTCTCCTACGAGGAGAGGCTGAGGGAGCTGGGCTTGTTTAGCCTGAAGAAGAGAAGGCTGAGAGGGGACCTTCTAAATGCTTATAAATGTCTGAAGGGTGGGTGTCAGGAGGATGGGGTCAAACTCTTTCCAGTGGTGCCCAGCGACAGCACAAGGGGCAACGGGCACAACTGAAGCATGGGAAGTTGCATCTGAACACAAGGAAGAACTTCTTCCCTCTGAGGGTGACAGAGCCCTGGAACAGGCTGCCCAGGGAGGTTGTGGGGTCTCCTTCTCTGGAGATATTCAAGACCCGCCTGGACGAGGTCCTGTGCAGCCTGCTGTAGGCGACCCTGCTTCGGCAGGGGGGTTGGACTAGATGACCCACAGAGGTCCCTTCCAACCCCGAACATTCTGTGGTTCTGTGAAGTCATAAAATTTCCTTATTGGCAAAAGCTTTTCTCAAAAGTCCTGTTACAATTTATGTTTCTTCAGAATAAATGCCTCTCTCTTGGGGTCATCCCCTGTACCATAGGTTGCCATGATGGTTATTTTCATCCTTCGATGGCATGGCTTTTTTGCTTTGTTATATCTCCAGTGAGATATAACGTAAGCAATTAGGCACTTTTTGCTCAGAGAACAACAGAAGCATAATGAGTAACATGTTTTGTTGTTAAAAATAGTGCTTATTGGTAGTTTTATTTCATTTTATAGCAGCAGCTGAGAATTTACTGAGTGCTCTGGGTGACACTATGTGAGATTCATGGGCTGAGAAAGCAACCTGAACTCTTAATCTTTGGGAGGATGTAGCAAAGTCATGCCCAGTAAACCATCACCAGTCGGACTGGGTTATGCGGAGCTTGTTTGTAAGCCCCTAATGGGGAGAAGGGTACTCCTGGGGTCTCGGTGTGCATCCCACCACTCTGTGTTGCAGCCCCAAGGGATGTAGAAGAAGGTGTGCTCTCCTGACATGCCTGGGATCTCTAAAATGAGATTGCTCCTTGGGGGTTTCTGTGCCAATGGCTGTGCCTGCAGGTGGCTACAAGTCACCGTTGCTGCTCCACTGCAGGATGGGCACTGTACCTGCTTACCTTTGTCCAGCCTTCTTCTGCAGGGCAGTACCTTGCCAACCTGCTTGTAGCCTACTACTAGCTGTGCAGTTACAGCTGGGAACAGAAAGCAACATGCCACAATAGATGGAGAAATCAGAAGGTCATGTCTCTTCTCCGAATGTAAAACTGCATTGTGAGGCAGATCCTTTTTATCCCAGCAAGGCAAGAATGAATGAGGCAGAGGCACCTTTTGGCACGTTGCTCAGGTTGAAAGTTCTCGCGCTCTGATAGTGTCTGGCTATATGGTTACCATGTCCTAGATGTGCTCGTCAGGCACATTCACTGACTCAAGGTCTTTGCATTACAAGGTGTAATTTGTTGCAGAAAGTACTGCAGGTCTTGGGGCCTCCATGGAGCATCATCTTGCTTAATGTGCAACTGTCTTTTTTTATTGCGTTACCTCAGAGGGGAGAACATCCTGGTAATCCCTTTTTGTCATTAACGCTGTGAGCAGATGCTCTCTAGACTCTTCAGCCGCTGTTCTAGATCCTGTCATTGGGAAAAGCCAGTCCTTCCCTCCCTTCAACCTGTTGGAGTAAAAAGCCAGCAGCTACCTCCAGCTGCTGCCAAACTTCCCTTTGGCCAAAAGCATTAATAATAACTAACAAGGTAGGCTGTTTCAGAGGAACACTGTTGGAACATTGGCGGTGTTTGACCACCTTACGGATTAATTTGCTGGTCTGGGATTTTCTACACCCCCCCCCAACCAAGATGGTTTCTGACGAACATTTTAAGCTGTCACCTCACTCATGAGATGCTACTTTACTAGCAGCTTCTAATGCAGAGTACCGAACACCACCCATCTTCTCATACATGTACACCGTAATGTTTAGCTGTTGTGTATCAGAGAAGTATTTATTACAACATAAATTGTGAAGTACCATTTTGTGCTGCCTTTATTTAGTTTTGTTTCATAAGAAGCCAATAGAATGTTAAAGGTATGTCTGCAATACAGCCTCCACACTATATTATCACTGCTAAGGCATTAAGGAACTGCTACTTCAAACTTGCAAATGAGTACAGACACCAAAGAGAATGCAGTGCTTAGCTCTTTTATTTTGACTACTGTAATGTAATTACTTAAACTAATCTTTCATTACATTTCCATGACTAGCAAAGACAGAGACCTAATGGTGTCTAGCTGTTGCTACTGCAAAGTACCTTTTAAATCATATTAACATCCATACTTGATCTTCCTACTGCTTTTGACATCTAGATCACCAGATACTGTTAAATTACCCAGCAAGAGCTACTGGCTCAGGTTGTATCCAGGCCACAGCATACAGGTGAATCTAGTGTGAGTGATTTGAGAGAACTGGAAGAGGCGGTGACCCCTTTTCTCTGGGAAGGCACTTGACCTTCGTGTTTCAAAGCATTGCAAGTTCTGTGAAGCATTCTACTCTAGCTGGTATTTCAATACCAAGAAGGTAGAAATAGTCAGAAATTAATTATTCTACTTCTGGCTGTCCAAGATGCTATGCTTCCTTTTCTTTGGCACAGATCTAGCAGTAGTGATGAACATATTCTGCACAACCAGGCTGGATTATTGTAACTCACTGAAGCTGAAGACAAAAGCTCCATAGAAACTTCAGCTATTGCGGAGCGCAGCAGCCTACCTCATGAGCAGGGACAGCACTGTGAACACCCAGTGCCCGTGCTGTACATCGTCGGTTGGCATCCCCTTTGCTTCAGCAGCCAAACGCGGGTCCATCCAATGTGTAAGGTCATCAGAGTACTGGTATGGGTGCTGTTCTGCTTACAGCTTTGCCACGCTAGCGTCAGGTCTCTGGTGCAGTGGTGCTCATCACGTGCAGAATGAAACTCCCTGGAACTGGACATGGGCAATTTTGGCCAAAGACCTTTTCCTGAATCTCAGAGGCAGCTACAAAAAAGGTCTTGTCTCGGTTTATAAGCTGCATGTTCTTTTGAAGGAATCCTTCCGCAGTGACAGAAGAGACATTTGAAGATGTGTATGTCAGAAGGGAAGGATAATGAAACTTGGGAACAGAGAAGAGTCCACCTTGGAGAAGTGTGTGAACTTCCAGTAGTGAAATTGCCATTGTCGTGATGCAGGAAGAGGTGTCACAGAAATGTCTTAGCTGGTGTTTTATGGATACTGTGGGTAGGTCTCAGCCTTGCTGTCAGGATAGGCGTCAAGAGGTCATTTGCCTTCTTTGTGTAGCCCAGTTCCTACAAGAGCAGCAGACTGCTCCCCGCAGTCCACAGTGAGCTGTTGTCCATGCAAAGGTTTGAGAAGGCTTGGAAGTCCAGGGCAGAAAGTGATGGGGAAAGGCAGTGGGGAGGGCCAGGGGTAGCTACGGAAGCACCAGGAAGATAGCTCTAGGCAACAGCAGAAGGCATTTGGGTGATGCACTGACAGAGGGACTTGTGAAGAAAGTATAATGTTTGACTCCTCCTGCGTGCAGGAAGGTGGAAATTGTGTCATTGTGCAGCCCTGTTTTCTGGCTTGGACGTACAAGCCTGGAGGGCTGAGAAGCTGTGCGGGTGACTGCGCCAGGCCCTTGGGCAGGAGCGCCGGGCCCTGCAGGCCCCACTTGTTCCACTGAGGCGGGAAGCCGTGCTGCAGAGGGAGGGGGCTCGTCTCTTCCCCTCTGCTGTGTGGACAGCCACAGTTCTTACACCGCTTCTGCCAGAAGGGATCTCTAAAGGTCACCTAGTTCCACTAGCATGGAGAATTATTTATAGCTACGTTACCTCTTTTTTTCTTAAAAATCTGCAGCCAAGTGGGTTGCATGCAGTGGTCTGCTTCCATGCTTAGTGGTCCTTTTAGTTAGAGGTTTTTTCCCTCTTCTTAATTAGAATCACAGAATCTTTTTTTTTTTTTTTTTTTTCAAATTGCATGTTAAACCACTAATTTTTTGTCCAGAGGAGAAAACCAGCACTGTCCATTTACAAGAACATTTTCCTCTCATAAAACTCTCTCAAGAATAGGAAACCCCACCTTTCAGTCTCTCCTTCCTGGTCAGAGCTTTAGGAATTCTCTTAAATATGTTGCTTTCTTCTGGATTCTCTCCAATTTCTCTACACTTCCCCCAAGTGCAATGTCCCAAACACCAGCTGGGGCCTCCTCGGTGCTGGGCAAAGGACAATAATAATTTGATAATTGCTTCCTGTCTTTTACATATAGCTAATGTGTCGCAGAATTAGATTTGTCCCCTTCCACCTCCCCAAGACTTACAGTATTGGTTTTCATGCAAGTCTATGTGGATCATAGATCCCCGAGGGGTTTTTGTGAGTTTTCATTTTTGGAATTTCTTTTTGTTTTGTGGTTATAGTCTGTGGTGTATCTCTTGTATTTTTACCAAAAATCAAGGTGTCTGCATCTAAGGATGTCTGATTTCATCGTGAACTTTTTCTCCTAATGAAAGTAGTCCTCTGAATTTTAGTGTATTGTTAAGGTCATAAAGGGATAGCAATAATTCTTCATAAGGCACACTGGTCTTAATGTGATGAATAAATGTGTCATTACAGAAATCTGGCTTTAAAGTTGGTGAGAAGAAGGATTGATTCTACTGTTTTGTGCAGTCATCTATGGTACGTATTGGTGCAGCAGAAATAAATGAGGGCAAGCTGTTGTTTTCCATATGAAGCCAACTATGGCAATGAGTCAGAAAGCCTCACAGAGGCCAAAGCAAATTTTGTGGCTTTTCCACCGAAAGAAGTGGCACACCCTGCAATGCATGGCATGTCTTTGTCTGACCTGGGACACCTTGCTTTTAGCAGCAGTCGGCTCTGCAATTTATACAGGTATTCATATTTCACTTTCTCCGGTTAATACTAATAACCAGCTTTTAGAAGAATATGACAGCATAACATATGGGTGGTAAAACTGCTCATGAACCATAATAACATGGCCAGAAAAGATTAGATGGATAGATGCACTATGCTTATTGTGACATTCACTGATTAGGAGGTATAGCTACTTATTACAGCCATTACCTTGGTGACTTGGAAGCTGACTGAAGCTGTTATTTGAAAAACAGGTTATAAGTCCAAATTTAAAACAACTGTGTACTTACAACATGTAAGAGATATAATTATGTTTGCAATTCTGTTCTTCAGTGTGCAGATGGTAATTTTGTTCATTTATGGTTGCACGCTGATAATGTTTTCTGTAGAACCAGCATTGGCAGGGTGAAGTGTGTGTTAACAGTAAGTAGGCAGTCTGTAATACGTGGTTATCATTTTGTTGATAGGGTTCTGGTGGGATGAAAACCAACCAGAAGCATAAGTTCAGATGATTCCTTACTGTAGCACCAAGACAGGCTTCCGCTGTGTGTGTTCTTGTATCTTATTATTTATTGTGTGAAGAGTTTTCTCATTTGGAAACTTTTATGTTAGCTTCATTTTCAGTGTAGGCCATAGAGTTGGGCATCTGCAGGTTTGTGCCGTTAGGAATAAAATTCAGTTTCCACTGAAGTAATTTGAAGTTTTCTATTGTTTTTTATGGATTAATGTTACTATACGCTTATGAATGTGTACATGAAAGAGACATAAAGAAAAAACATCTATTAAAGATACCCTTTTGATTTCATTTTTTCTCAGAGTTATTCAACAGATGTTTGAGGGCAATTAACATAAAATTTTCAACAGCGACTCCACTTTTCCAGATTGAAGGGAAAACATAAATATGCAGATCAAATCTGTAAAGTGCTTTTAAGATATTGGGGGTAGGTGTTAGAGTCGTGGTACAGTACACCTATTGGTACAGTTCATTATTTGGGTTTTCCGGTTTTAGAATTGTGTGGCACTCTCATTTCAATTTAATTAAATAGATGTAAAAGGGGAGAAACAAAGTTATGTATCAAACCCAAGATATATAATAAACATCCTCTACTGTTACTTGTTGTTTAGGCAGTACAACGAGTTTTGCAATGTATTAAGGGAAAAGGGCATAGTACAGTATACTACATATAATAATACATATACATAAAATATATTACATACTATGTTATATGCAAGTATACATATTAAAAAAGTAGACTGCATATTACATCTATCTATGTAGCTTTGTATGTTAAAAATTCCATATAATGTGCACAGAATTTATGACAGAAAATGCAGGTGGCATGGAATGTATTGTCATAGAATGGCCAAAACAGTTTAAGTTCTCAGAATAAATGAAAAAGCTCAGTCTGGGCTGTGAGATTATGCTTTAACAACTCAAACAAGATTTTGCCAAAAGCATCATAGACCCCAGAACTATATAAAGCAAACATGATTAAAAGAAGGTCTCATTTAGCATCAAGAAAAACTCTGACTTGTTTCTCTTCTTTTATTGTCTTGTCTTTTTTGTTTTGTTTTGTTTCTTCTACATCAGTAAGTTTATGTAAGCAGCATTATGGCTAAAAGAGTGTGTTCTACCTCGGTTTTCCATGGTTATGGGAGGAGGTAATTACTCACGGAGACTTTCGTATCCTGTGAGGAACATCACTAAAGGATCTTCCCTTTTTCCTGTAAATTGTGGGATGCAGCACTGATGTGAATGGACCTTCCTATGTGTGAGGCTGTCAGTGGCTCTTCAAGAAAATGCACACTAGTAATTGCATTGCACACAAATCTATTTAGTAACGTATGCACAATGTGTAGTAACCTATAGCTGGGGAGACACAGACTAACCCACTTCTTTCCTGCTGTCTTTCCATTTTCACTCTTCTCGTCTCTGAACACTGTAAGCCTGCCAAGGCAAGGATTGCATCTTTTGTTCTGTAAAGAACCTAATACAGTTGTAAATGTAAGGAATATTACAGATCACTCATATTAGCATGAGCAATGTGTTCAATACGTAACCAAAACTAATAGCTTCCGAGATCAAAACGGTTACTGTGATTTCAAAAGCACATGTGGTTGTTCACAGGACATGAGACCCTTTGGCTCCTCCATTCCAGATGTGTTAACAAGTGCTTTATTGGGTATTATTAACACCTATTTATGACATTCTTTATAGCTGTAACCATTCCACTTAGAATACATTAGGGTGCTTTACAGATAGATTTAAGTAATTCAGCAGCTTGGAGGCATGAGTGGAGATCGTCATGGTGATCATGAATTCTCTCACAAGGCAGTGCCATTTTAACATCTAGAAGATAATTTGGGGTCAAATTTTTATTTTTTTTTTTATTTAAGCCAGTCTGAAGTGAACTATTTGTGAGTCAAAAAATGCATGAAGTAACCTGAAATAACATTCTGAGAAAAACACAAATATATTTTTAAGGAAAGGAATGTTTGTTAATTTTGTAACTGAGAGCGAACTGCTGTTTAAATGCGTTGTGGTTAAACATTTCAGTATGATCAATACCCTACAAACATACATGTATTTTCAGGTCTGTAGATAAACTTGCCTTTCCCTGCCCCTTGTTGATCTAATTATTGCTGAAAGGCTGTTGATACTTCCTTAAATTGTTACAGCTCTGGGCAAATACTCTAATACAATCCCTGTTCTTCCCCAAGCATCAAGATGTCTGCCTTGTATTTAGCACCTGAAGAGTTACAGCTTTAAACATGTGTCCTTAAACATATATTACAAGTGCCATATATCCTTTCTTCTTCTCGTTCCATCCTAGAGTCTGTACAAGCCAAGACACCCACCTGCCTGGCTTGCAGGACACCCTGCAAAGTAGCATCTTTGGAAGGCATAAAGCACAGTCGCTCTGGTTGATCCTCATGTGTTTTCCCTCCTCTGAGTTGCACATCTTCCCAGTTAGAGCCACAGATAATGCTTTCCTCCTGCCCTTTTGGTCCTCCCTCCTTCTTGCCTCTTTCTATGAGAGCAAAGCCTTTTTTTCAGACTAGATGTTCAAACATCTGCCTGGCTGGGACTTTGGTTGCAGAGAAGAAGGATGTGACCTGGAAAAAAAACCCAAAAAAACAGGATATGATAATCTGTTTTCAGACTGTCAAAGAGATATGGCTGCCTTTGAAACAGTCAGCAAAAGTGGCTTTGACAGCCTCTGGGGCCTGAAAATGTTCCCTGAGAAATACTGATGACTGGTTATTAAAAGAAAATATTAATTTCATGAGACAGTTCTCCCTTTCCGTCCAAATATCAGGAGCAGATATATTGTGAACACATTTTTTCCCTGGCTTTTTATGCAGAAAAAAAAAAAATCATGTAAGTCTGGAGTTTTCTGTAGCATGTTTATTTCTCATATAATCATTAGCAACCATCTCTTGTACAGTATGCTGCTTTGTATGGCAGCAAAAGGGAAATGTTGGAAAGCAGTTTCAGATATTTCTTTAGTTATTAGCCACTGGCCAATAATTCTGTCCATTTTTTGTGTGATTTCTTAATGCTAATCCTGCGAATAATATTTTAAATACTGTTGGCGACTAATCTGAATTGTGTGTTAGTGACCAGATAACATCAATAACCTTACATAGGAAACAGTTAAGTTAGCAGGCCAGTTTATTGCATGTACCGCCTAGAAATGCGAGCTCTGCCTTTGCCACAAATGCTGTCTAATAAATGCGACTTTGCAAGCAGAGTCATGGGAAAGAGTGCTGGAAGGCACCTCAAAAGGTCATCTAGTGCAGACCCGCTGCCATAAGGATCAGCTTTTCTTAATCATACCCTGAAGGTCATCATGTTCCAGTTTGTTTGAAGAACTTGCTCCCTGCTGTGGTCTGCAGTTTGTTGCCCTCATGAAGAGCATCGGAGTTGCAGTCCCCTGTTTTTTGTACAACAGTCAGAATCCATTCTGTAGCTAGGGCAAGAAGACACAGGGAGAGGGACAGTCGCCTGGATACATCAGACCCAGCTTGGATTTACCAGGCAAGGGAGGGAGATGATATTTTGGGATTTCACAGGTTTGGATTTAATGTGTCTTGTGACAGGAAAATGCTTTCCCCCCACATTTCCCAGAGCTGGGCCGGGCAGTTGTCTGATGCCTGTTTACAGCTTCATACATGATAACCAACACCTCAAACTCCACCTGCTGAGCAGCAGGCAGCCCGATGCAGACCTCAAACTAAGCACTAGGTATGCTTAATTAGCATGTTGCTCTGTTCCTCATTAACGTAAAGGCGAAGGCTTTCTGCCGGAGCCCCATTGTCACAGGAGGTGGTGAAGCCGTGGCGGGTGAGGAGCAAGGCGTGTGTCTCTGGATGGACGAGGTTCATCTCCTGCTCAGGTGTATGTGGAGTGAAGTTGTCTGGACTACTGATATAATATAATCATCTACCAGCAGGTGGGTGGAGAAGGAGGAAGAAAAAAATCCATACAATACACAGTGATGGATGGGGCATAACCTGCTTTCCCTCAGTCAGAAAGACTGACGGGGACTCTCATAGCAGGGGGCTGCCGTACGGTGAGGAGGAGGGCAGAGCACTGACCACTTTGTTGCACATGTGCAGTTCTTCATTCTTTGTGCCTTTGCCTTGGAGAGGTAGCAACCTTCCTCCCTCCTAATGCACCTTAGCCATGGGTGGTCATAGCTAAACCCAAGTGGTTGTCCTCTCTGTGCTGTGGTGGTGCCTACAGATGCTCTGTGGATTAGGACTGTGACACTTAGGGACACCCCTTCAGCAGATGCAGTCTCGTGCAGATGGTGCCAGAGGCCGCACTGCCTTCAGGGGATGCCTCTTGTCGGTTTGCAGTACCTCGGGGGAACGTCTGGTCTCCCCTGAGACCTTCTTGCTACCTGTTGTTCTTCATCACAATACTCAACCTGGGTTTGCGTAATGTGAAAAGGCAAAAAGTCCATTCATGATGGATGTAAGGACGGACGCACAGCGCGTGTGATCAGTGGAGATACTAATGATTGCAAGACTGTGAAAAGAATCAGTCCTCTGTTTCTCTTTGAGTCAAACTCCTCAAGGCAGATGTGGGGAACTGCTGCTGTTACCACCCTGTCTACCACCGGGTAATTTCTAGTTGAGTGCATGATGTATGAGTAGCTAACCACTGGCGTTCGTGAAGAACTTGTGCATTCCCATGGAAAAGGGAGGAACCTGGAGCCTCCAGCTGACGGGACAGTCACTGCCTTCCTCCTTGATAAGGGTTAAGCAACTTCTAGCAGTGAGAGAGCGCGTTGTTCTCACCCACCAACTCTTGGGCTTTGTACGCTGCCAGATGCTCTAAGCAGCCTCATAAGTTTCTGGCCTCTGTCTCTCAGGTGGGCAACGCCTGCCTAATTGCAAAAGTAATACTGGGAGAAAACAGTAGGAAAATAAAAGTATAGTAATTTAATCAGACTGCAGCTGTTTGGTTATTCACTTTCCCCTTCTATTGGACATTTAAACTGTTTATTTTTCCTGGAAATAGAATTTTGCACAAGTAATTTCCAGCTCTTCATTTCCTACAGAAGTCTTTTGCTCTTAGATTATTTCTGTTGCCCCTTCAGCCTTGGTGGTTGCTGTACACTTGGTTATGAATTAGTATGTATTAAAAAATTATATGGACAGTCTGGTACTTAAGAGGTCTTTATCCCCTGCAGAATCTAAGTGACCTGTAACAGTTAACATGTTTCTTTCAAAGACTCCCAGCAGGAGCAATCAATCAGCTTGTAAAACAGATAAAAGAATTCACTGTGCCCAAGATCAAGCAAAAAACCTTTGGGAGAGGGGACATGAAGCAAGGTCTCTTACAGCTCCTCTTGGTAACATGTCATAGACCAGTCACTGTCTTTGATAAAGGCAGTCAGAAACATTCAAAGGGATGTTTAATTTTGGTAACTGCAAAGGTCATTTCTTGGAAGCTGGTATTGTCTGTGTGGATTATTTCTTCTTTATATTTTTACCTACTATTTGCTTTTGAACAGAACTCATTTTGTTCATATTCTTTGTATAAAATGTCAGCATCTCATCCAAAGAAGGGCTAAATTCTGGTAGAAAGGTCCATAGTAGTTTTCATAACTATAACAAAAGCAGCATCAGGTCCCCAGTTGATCTAAATCACAGGGGAGCTTCAGGATTGCATTTGAATTAGGTTGCACCCCCCTTTTTCAGTGCTTGTGCTTGGCTCAGTGAGTTGGAGGTAAATGGGGACAGTCCTGGGGTTTTAGCGTGTTGCCTACATATTGGCTTCAGGATATCGTGGTGTAGGAATGGTGAAAAGAAAAAGGCCCTAGCAAGGGTTAATGAACTGTAATGAATGACTGAAACAAGCACTGTTTGATAAATACGTTATGCCATTTGTATAATAATGTCTTCTGTTAATGAGCTGAAGCTGGGGTGGGGTGCAGCTGCTTGGGGGCAGGGGAGGACTGAGAGGGGGTTGAAGCTGTTTAACACTACGCTCAGCCTCTAGTAATCTGTTAGGCAGTTTTTAATTTACAATAATTTTGCAGAATATTTGCTCTAGTCCTTTTTCCGTGCTTATTCAAAGTGCTCTTAACGTTTTAATTCCCATCCCAACGGAACATAAAGTGAATAAACAAGGAAATGAGTGGAGATGTGTGAAATGATGATCTTAACAAGGCTGTTTGTTTTTTCAAGCTGCTGAATAAATCCTCTGTGGTTTGTGCAGTAGAGGTCAATGCTCTGCAGCAGGAAATGACTGGTTACATGTCAGTATTCTCGAAGAGTTCATCTCAATTACTGGATTTGTCAAACATGACAAGCCTGAATGACTGTGTGGTGAAAATAGCACACAGTTTGACTATTAAAGTAATTGAAGCATTGACATTTAACCGAACTGCAAGAGAACTGCAGTAATAAGTCTGAGGAGCACAACCACAAGCAAAGCAGAAAATAATATTTTTATAAAATGTCCAGCGAAACTGGTGCTTTCTTCTGTTTCGATTAATGTAAAATCCAGTATCTATTTAATTTAAATTATAAGATTAAAAGGAAGAGCTACTTTTTTTGAAGAAGTACTAATATTTGTATAATTGGAAATTCCATTAATTTTATATACAAAAATTGGTGCAATTTTAATATTGTTACACATAATCTGTGTATGTATTCTTAATACCCTTATAAAGCATATACACTATATAGTTAAAAAATTATGTATGTTTATACCTGTATGTGGAGATCATCATGTGATAATCATCACAGAATTATGTTATAAATGTGTCAATTGCTTACTGGCTCTCCATTTGCTACTCTACGTTGCTAAACAGCTACTTCTGGGCTTTCAAGCCTGAGATATGGGACTTAAAATTCATTGCTTTGTTAAACGCTAAAGAGCTTTTCTGAAATAATTTAAAAGTTGTTTACTTATATCCATCTGCAATTAGCTTTTCATTTTTTTAAATAAGTTATTTCTGACTGTAAATTCTACATACATCAGCTTTGTGGAAACATATTAAGACTTTGGAGAACAGTATAACTATCAGTCACTGTGGATAATTTGGATTTGTACTTGTGGTTTTAACTGGATTTTAAGGCAGCAAGAGTGTATTTCAGACAATGGCCAAGCCACAGCCTCTTCCAGTGTCTCTGGAGTAGGGACTGAAATAATAACTTACAACATTAGTCTGAGGGAACTTATCATCAGGTGAGTCTACCTGCGTTTTGGCACATTAATTTTACTGTATCTGACCTTTAATATACGTTATCTCCCAATGATGGGAGCAAGTCTTCACGTGGAAACTGGGAATTTCCTATTCCTGGTGAAGTAAACCAGACAGATAGTAAAATAATCCCAAAACAGAAGCGCAAGAGAATGGCACAATCAATGATATGTCTGAAATACCTTAATTACATTAATTTATAAGTATATTCTTTGCAAAGGAGGTTGGGGTATAGAGTGTGATTTGCCACTTCTGCAGTCACATCTCGATTATTGTATTATTACTGGAGCGTAAAGCAGTACTTTTAAATGTAATCTGTTACTTGCCCTGACTTGCTTAAGTCCCATCTCCACAGAGCTTTAATCTATCTCCCTTGTGTAAATGCAAATATGTTTTAAATCCTTTTGCTTTCAGTGAGACTTAGGTATATAGGTAAGCCTTTAGCTCGGTAGAAATAAACCTAAACATAAATTTAACTGTTTTACTGAATCTAGGAATTGAGCGATACAAAGCAATGCGTAGTCACAGCCGAAGTACAGGTTTTGGGCATCCTTCCCTAAGGACAGACTTTCCAATATTTTCCTATAGAGAACATAAAGGAGAATTCAAGGAAATACAGCAGATGCTTGCATAACTCTTTGCTGACCTTACTGTGAAAATAGAGTATTTGTTAGGATCAGAACAACACGTTGGAAAAAATACAAGGAGCAGGTGAGAGTCTTAGTTTCTTTTTTTTTTCTGCATGATATCCTGCAAGTCTGTATAGACTTGGGGTTGGGGTTGGGGGTGGGGAATTGCAGACCTACAGGCTGTTCCTGTTCAAATTTTTGAAATACATTCTAGAAAACCAGTTATCTCCTTCTCTATCACTGTTACAAATCCAGTGAATGTCCTGAAGTTGCTCCTGATTTGCCCTTGGTGTAACAGAGATCAGATACACATCCGCACAGAATGAGCTCCTGTTTCAAAGCTTAAGCGGCACTATCCCTACCTAATATAAGTCCATGTACTTTATGAGCATCGTGGCACATTGAGGTTGTCCATCTCCTACTGCTCTTGCCAGCTTCCCCTAGAATTTAGTTCTTAAGACCCAAACTCATACTGAAGTGTTCCTCACAAGAAGGGAATCAAGTAAAATGAAGTAAGTAAAAAGGAACAGCAAGCTATTCCCTTTTCTGGAATTCGAGGGGCTGAAAGTAGAAATCTCAGATTCATGCATGCAAGAAGAAACTCCCTTATTAAGCATTAAACAGCTTAGTTCTAGCTGCCAAGGTTAATGCAGAGTCCCAAATCAGTCATTTGGAACATCAGGCATGGAGGAAGGATTATTTGACTGTGCGCTATTCCATGGAAATGGTGTCCTCTAAAGGAGAAACATCCATCCAGTTACAGGAGAAAAGTATCATGGTTCTGATTGAAGAATCAAATAGCAAAATAGTTTGGAACAGTTTTTTCCAAAGCTTTTCAAGTAGGAAGGGATGAGGTAAAAACTGGGAGCAACCTTACCTTTCAGTTCTTGGGCAGAGGGACGAAGGCAGCATGCTCTGTGACGGTAGGAGAGCAGCACAGCCTGTGTTAGCCATTCAGCTTGTAACGATGTTTTGAACTTTGAGATGATGAGAACTGGTGCAGAACCACTAGATACCTAACAGACTACATCAACATCCAGTGAGAGGTTGCTGCCAGAGATCTTCGAAGCAGCAGGAGGACCTTGCAGCAGTTCAGTACTATACATCAACCTGAAGTCTGAATACAGTGAAGTAATGTGTTCTTGAGAGTGAGAAAGAAAATGCTAGGGAGGTCTTGCAGATGAATATCAAGCAGTCGCTTTCACTAGAGACACTTGGGCAAACTTTTTCCCTACCAGTTGTGTTAGGACTTCTGAGACTATCTGCAAAAAATCCTAGGTGGAAGAGCACTGACTATGAGATACCAAGTTTAACTTCTGATTACTGGCCCTGCAAGGAGAAGATGTCAGCCTGCGAGACCTAAAAATAGTAACTCTAAAATGCAAGACTGCAATCAATTAAAACACAAGGCTGTTTTTTTCTCAGATTTCATTTCAGCAAGCCTACAATTTTGCCCAAGATCCAAAGCCACGCAGGTACCTCCTTCACTAGACAGAACTGCCTGTCTAAGAAGAAATTTCATGTACTTGGTGAAGTGAGTTAACAGGGAGTTTCTTTCCAGAGATGAGTCAATGATTGTGGCAACAAAAGAAAGCCAATCCCAAGATACTTGAGCAAATCCTTTTGTGGGTAACTCACTTGGAGCAGATGGGGAGCAAGGCTGGGTATTGTTCTGTGGGCTGTGAATGAAGAGCTCCATCAATTCAGGCAGAGGCAGTTTAAGAAGTTACTGCCAATTACTTTGCTCTGCCTCCGCTGGAGTTCCTTATCCTTGAGGTAAAAATAGCAAAAAGTAGTGTGCCTGCTTCCCAGCCACTGCAGCTCCCAGCCCAAGGGCACTGTAATCCGCCTTATTTGTTGATGAGGCAGTGTGTGAGCTGAGGCGGCTGGGGACTTTGAGTCACTAACTGATCAGATTTAACTGTGGCAGTGGGGTGGTGTGGAAAGAGGACAGGAGGACTGGCAACCTCTTCAGCCACTGCTGTTAAATCCAGTAGGAATTGTTTTGCAGAGTGCTTACTGTCTGTGTTGCAGAAGTTGCAGTGCACCTCTCTTTCCTGCAACATGGTTGACTGGGACTTTGCTGTCTTCAAGGGATGAATGGGCCCTATATTAGCTAGTAACTGTAGTCATCTTCTAATTGACCTTCTCTAATGAGTTTGCGTGGAAAAGACTTGATGGATAGGAAGTGAGTATCAAATATGAGCAGTAAGTAAATAATGACTAGAATGGAACACACTCTTGTACCTACATTATTTCAGTGTTTTCTAAAAGATAAGATCTTGGTTTGGCTCCTGTAACTGTTTCAGGGCAAAAATAAATGCTGTCAAGTGGCAAACGGCTAACCATGGAGTCAGTAGGTGTAAAGCAGTTGTACAATTCAAAGCTGCTTCTGGAGTTTTAAGAAACTGTCGAACTCATTAAATGTGGTAAGCATGAAGGTGTGCTTATGTTGCTTGAATTTCTGTGATTCTTCTTTTTTAGCAAATTTTAAACCAGAGATTAAACTATGGTTTTTATTCAGGGAGGGGAGGCAGAAGTGTCTTTTTTGGACATGGAGATGCTCAGATGATCTTCTGCAGGCATCTACAGTTTTGAATTTACACTAGAAAATATTTTGTGATGAATCATGTTATTTTCACAGGAAAAAGATGGCCAAGTCCATGAATCTCACCTATTTATTCATGCTGAAACGACAGTCAAGCTTTTAGAGTAAAACCTGTCTACTTGTGAGGTGAATATAGGCTTGATGTAGAAAGGTACTTTGGCATTAGTATAGTGTTTAAGCATATGCTTATCTTTGAATATAGAAGCATATAGGTAGCTTCTTGAAATGAAGAGGTAATTTGAGGCTGTATTCAGCAAAACTCAAAAGCTTTCTCAAGAAGGGAAGGGTTTGATTCTCCATTCTTCCCCTCCATGAGGGACACAACTGAGCCTCCTTTTCTAAGAAGGACTATCATTGTAGCACCCAGGGAGACGCAGGAAAGTAGGAAAGGCATGAAGGAGATTTCCCGACTTGTGTTAACACGCTGTTGCCATGAGACAGCATAATTTAATCATCATGATTTTCCACTAAAATTCTGTGAAAATGCTTTAGTTTTATAGTATGGAAACTTTGAGACTTTCTGCTGAGTTTTGCTTTTGCATTTGGTGTCCCACTGAACCCAACACTCAGGTCTGTGAGCTTATCAGCTTCGCTCATAGCCAAAGAAAGCATTCACTCATATGAAACCCTACAAAGTCAGAGCTCTGTTTCATACTGACTTATTATTAGCGTCTTCTTAATACCAGAACTCTCAGCTTGCTTTGTTGGTTTTTTTTGTAAGGAAAAAAACAAAAGTTGCTTTTATTTTTAGCTGGGATGGGTTATTTAAACTGAATGTGACACTCAGGCTTCAAAGAATCCAGTGCAGTACATTTTTAATCTGTTGCTTTTAATGAATTCTAGTCACTAGGAAACATTGTTATCTAGGTCAGATTTTTTGAATATTATTTTTCTTCGACTGCACATCCTGCTGTGCTTTCTCTAAATGAGCTCCCCAATGATGCTTTACTTTCTCACAGCTTCCTGGAATGACTTTCCTAACTTTAAATGTAGGTTTTGTTTTGTTTTTCAATACAAATGTACAAATGGCTGAACCAACGTCCACCCATCTAAGATTCAGTCCGGAACTTTCTTGCAGGAGAAGGGGGGAAGGATGTAAGATACCTCAAAGTTTTATCCTTGATTTGAAATTTTGCCTCTCTGGAATGAATGGAGAAAATATGACCAAACTAGAATTTATTATTAAATTTCAAAGGTATTGACACAACTGCTTCTCTGCTACTCAGCATCAAAATGACTTTATCTGTATATCAGACCAAGACACCACCTGATGCCATGGAGAGGCTTTTAGAGGCTCCTGAGCATTTCAGTTCTTTCTGGCCCTTTAACGAGACATCTCTAGCTATACACTAACTGATCTCTCGGTATGTCTTGCTAAGAGATTTGTCGGTGCCTTAGAGAGAAAGCATCAAGACTAGTAGCCACGCTTACAGGAGGGGATACTGAGCAGTGGTCACCCCAGATCACCCAGCAGATCTACGGTAGAGCAGCGAATTGCGCCAGTTTCTCTTCAGCTCGCCATCCTGCCGCTTTCTGATACCACATTTTCTTCAAATTCTTACATGGGTTTGCCACATACCTGCGCGTTCATTGATAGAACACCACTACTCAGCTACATAGTGTCTTTATTTGATGACTATCATTCTGCACTCATGGTGGAATGATTACTTGCATAAAGATTTTTCCAAGGTAGTGTAAACAGGTGGATGTTTTAACTTCCATGCTTAGTGATAACTATATTTTTGTTTGTTATTGTGCTAAACAGAAATTATATAGCCTTGCCTGGTAGCAGACACTATGAGTGAGCCAATATGAAGTTCCTGTAAGAGGCTGTGCTTTAGAGGCGTTCGATCAGAACCCAGGATGGCAGATTGAATCCACACCATTGTCTCCCCAGACAATTATTTACACCAAGTATTTGTGCCACCAGTGCCTCCCATGCTAAGCACAAATAGTACTGGAACAGTATGTTGTCAGGAGGGGACACTTTTTCACCTAATAATGTGGAGTGGAAACATTCTTGGGCAGCATGAAGAGAGCTCCTCAGGTACTTCTGTGAAGTCCCATGAACTGGGGGATTTCTACAGAAAACCTTACATGGACCACACAGAATTGTAATAGCTATTTAAATTATTGCATGCATTCTCTTAAGCATATCTTGGGCAGGGAGATTCTATTCAGCTCACTGAATAAAATAGGGTGTCAGAAAATTGCCCTTTGCACAGACACACCTGTAAATAGGAGTGTCAATTTTGTCTTTGCAAAGTGGTTGTTTGCTCATGTGTTTTTTGTTGTAGTAGAAATATCAAAACTTGACAGTAATGTAATTGTGGCAGTTTGCTATGTGGGGTATTAATTTTTGACAATGATGTAGCAGATCAGCTTATAAGCAGCTGAAGGGAAAAGCCAGTTTTGTGATCTAAATGGGTAAGAAGAGAAAAGCAGAGAAATTATGTGGAGTTTATATCAGAATGAGACTATTGGAACTGGAGAGATGAGGACAAAGCTGGATGGCAGCCTGCTGAAAGCGCTTCTGGAGCAGCTCACTCAGTGCTTCCTGCTCTGGAGCTCTGGAGTTGGGGGTCCTGGGCTTCCCGTCTCCCTGAGGGTGATGGCAAACCTCCACAGTTTGGAAACTGGGGCTGTAGCAGAGCACTTGAGGAGCAGTTGCTCTTAAAAGCTGCAGCATGCGTTGATGGGGTGAAAATGCAACTGGGGACTTTCTTTTTGCTGGAGGAAAGAAAGGCTGGATAGAAGTCACTGGTGCCAAACCCAAATAAAACTGACTAGTCCCAAGAGGTTTTGAGCTCTGTGAATGCTAACTTGGATTATTGGGCAGTATTAAAATGAGGCTTAATTTTAATAAATAAATAGAATTCTGCCGCTTTATTAGAAGTTTGCAGCTGGCATTGAAGTACAGCCAGAAAAGAGATGTGGACTTTAGCCAACAAGAAATCCAGCCTTTTAAACCAGCCTGATCTAGTGCAATTTTATGTTCAAGTGACACAAGGAAGACTTCAAATGCACTTGCATAGATGGTGGATAGTTGACTCCTAGCAATGGATGTTCAATATGGAGGTGACCGTGCTGGTTTTATTAGATGTATTGTCAGCTTTTGACACCATTGATCAGAAGGCTTTCTGACTCCTGTTCCGTATGCTCTGCTTCACACCTAACTTAAGCATTCAGGCAGGTGGTGACCATAATAACTATGTCTTTCCAAAGTCTTGTTTAAACCCTAGTTTGAAAGTTCAAGAGGGACTGAAAGCTTACTAGTTCTCTGCAAAAGGGGAAATTACTCTGAGGTGAATTTTGCTGTCTGAGGGAGCAACTAACTGTGAATTTGTGTTTCAGTAAGCACCCATCTCTGATTATATCTCCTAGCACTTGTTACTGAAAAGGTAGTGCACTGAGAAGCATCTACGGAAAGGGAGGCTTTTTCTAGTAGCAGTTTGAAGGTAGAACCATTGTGTCAATCCTTTGCCAGTTCCATAAACACTCAGTTCTCATTTTGTTGTGTAAATTAAGTGCTATTAAAGACCATCTGTGGTCTGTATACATTGTGTTTGTGCTGAAGACATACATCTTTAGAAAGTACTTGTACCTTTTTATTAAAGGTTGCAATTCTGGATGAAGCATATTTATTTGGATATATCTGACAAGTGACATTTCAAGATCAAGACCTTTGAGGTTTAGTATGTAGAACAAAATATTATGGTTCTTTTGTTTCTACCTTCAGATTCGTTCATTGAGATGGCTGAGACTCTGCCCAGTGAATCAACAGAGCTGTATCCTGTCCTCTTCAAAGCCCTTGGGCAGGGATGGGAGAGGACAGCAGGGTGGCATTTAGAGAAAAATGTCTTTTTCTCCACAGCATCAGTTGTCTTCTCCCATGTAAGCTTGGTGATGCCTCTAATGGGAGTGGGAGTACTGTCTTGTATTAACTGTGTTTTCTCAACAGAGTTCAACGATCTTCTATTTTTAACACGGACAGTGTTTAAAAATGAAGTAATTAATTTTGGTTGATACTTGTCTGTGTTAAATGACTTTGTTTAACAATACAGTTTCATTAGCAGCACAATTTAGTTCTAACATAGTAGATTTTACTCAACAAGCAAGGCATGAGAGATTGACAACTGTCTTTTTCACCTGCCTCCTATAATGCTAATACCTAGGACAGCCCTTCTGCCGCGTCCGCAGAGGGCAAAGCCTGCTCACTGCAGGATGAGTACCGCTCCTCGTTTCGTTGCAGAGAGAGGCAGAGGACACCTTTAGTCTTACCTTTTGGCCAGCCCAGCCAGGGCTAAGCAGTCTGTGTAAGTGCAGTGCGATAGAAAGCCTTTTTCGAGTGTACCAGGGAAGAGCTTAGCTCAAAGGTTTTCTTTATCTAAACAAAGAAGTTCCCACTCCAGAAGCTGACACTTTTTGTGGGGTGTTGTCTTGGAAAACTAGGCCCCGTCATTCGTCTCAAATGTTTTTAACCAATCAATAAAGTGCTCGTCTGCATCGCTGCTAGTACTGACAGCGGGTCCTGGTTTCCTAAGGGAGAATATAGGTTCTTGTGCTTTACTTTGTGCTCTTGTGTATATTTAATCATGCACTAGGAACAGTCTGCCTGCCACTGTAGATTAAGCAATAGCAGTGGGATTCTTGAGGACAATAAATGAACAAAGTCATCCAAAGAAGTTTTAGGAACTTTCAGAAGTAAATCAAACCCCAGAGCAGGGACCACACGTGCCTTGAGTTTGAAGGGTGGCCGCAGGCCCTGCTTCTTCCCCCCAGACTTCCCACAGAAGTGCGCATGCCTTCAAGCGCAGCAGCGTGGTGGTTCACCGAGCAGCCTGGGCTTACGCTTTGCCTCTTTGAGGCGTGTGGAGGCGGAAGCCAACGGGCACCCAGGCTTTGTGTGAGTTTCCAAAACCAACTGCTCCTTTTTTGGAGATGGAGGAAACGCCCGGGCCCAAACAGCATGCAAGTTCAAAATCTTCCCAAAGCTAAAGATAAAGCAGCTTGTGCATTTCAGAAGAAGCAAACGATAAAACTTTAACAGAACAGGATGCTGCGTTGCTTAGAGCCCCTCCCTGAGGACGGGGCTGAAAGAGAAAACAAGACAAAAGATGTTAGGACACGATGTTTAAGCAAAAATGCTTAGTCCTGCTACTGCAATTCTTCAGTACATCCTAAAGCAACAGTAGGGCCATGGTCTTTTCGCTTGGCAGTTCACCTTTAAATGAAGAAAACAGCCTGTTAAAGAGGATGTATTATCGAGCATCATTAAGACATAGGCTAATGCTCATGTACAGGAGCTGAATAACAATAAACTAAAGGTAAGTGCCTTTATATTTCTAAGAACACCAAAGAGAGAATATTATCTTTCATACATCTTAATTGGCAATGATGGATTTACCCTAACTTTTCATTTCACTAATTGACTCTGTAACACCTAACATCTGCATTGCAACAAATTAATCTTATGCCTATGGGTTTTTTTAAAATAAAGGTGTGATTATAGACAATTAATTTACCAACCATTTCTGCTGCCATTGATGTGGCTGCCATTTATTCTCATGGCAGAGCTCCTGGTGGTTTCCACAAAAGGAATCCTAGGCTTTTAATTTTAGTTTTCAGGAACTTAACTTTTCCAAGTAAGTATGGATTTAGAGGTACTTCTAAAAATTATGTCTTTTCATTTAAAATAAGATCCTCTTGTTTTAAACACCTACAGTGAGTGTATCTACCTATTTTTAGAGTTGTAGATTGGAGTGTAATGTGCATTGCCTTTCCCTACGTAGTAATACCAATAAGCTAAATTAATTTAGTCTAGACTTTTATTAGTCCTACTGAAAACAAGATGTAGTGAGACTGAGGTAGTAAAGGCTTTCTATATGTGATTTGCATATATATTTTCAGAAAAAAAAGATAAAAAATTCTGCTCGCTTTATTTGACCAAATTTGTGTACAAATACAACTGGAAAACTAATAATGCATAATGTGCTCTGTGTGTGTGGACTTCAGAAGAGCCTTCAACTCTTGATGCATGACATTTTCAAATAGGGTTACACCTTCAACAAGTACAATCCATATAATCAAATCTGTTTGTCTGTTGTATTAATTTCTTAAAAAAAAAATGTATTAGTTGTACACTTCATTAAAAAAAGGCTCATCCTGATGCTCAGTTTCAAGGGACAAATTACTCTTTTCAAGATCTCGTTCAGAAAGGCCCATATAGTTTGGATGAGGATTGGATATGTCATCTATGTGGATTTGTTATTTTGGAGAATCATGGCTCATTGTAAATTGATCTTGGGCTCTCTGGCTCCATTGCGTTCATTTCTGTATGCCCCGTTAACTTACTCCTCATGCACTCCAGACATTCTCTTCATGCAGTGGCCTGGTTTTTGTCTTTTTAGTATTGTACAATCTCCAACCACTTACACATGGTCAAAAACTGCATCATCAATTTTATTCTAGTTAGAACATTACCGTAGAATCTTCCAGGCGGATTATCGTATGTTATCAGTATGGTAGCTGCTTTCAAAATAGAGCAAGATCCCCGGGGCTCCTCTTCCCAGGCAGTTTCCTAATAATGTGTTCTCTGTGGCATCTCTCCTCTCTCTTTCCCTATCGAGCAGTGGACAACTATTCTGAAGAGTGCTTTTTCCCAGACCCACAGGTCCAGTCCCCTGCTAATTGGTTTAGCAATACAATCAGCACTGCTGTTCCTAGCAAGATGAATTTCACTGCTGCGTGGATACAGAAATAGAAGCCACAGATGCCTAGATCTGTTGGAAAGTGAAGCATTAATTCAACAGGAAACACCAACTTTTCTTACTTTGGCTGAACATTTAAAATGCCCTTACAAAAAAATAAATCATCTCATTGAAGCAGTTTCCTACTGTTTCTGTGCTAAAGCTTGCCAATTTCCCAGCTGCCTGCTATTCAGTACAAAGACAGGTAGCATCCTCTGTTGTGCTTTTTTGACCTAGATTCTTTATTCACATACGTCAGTGTTTGCAGTAAACAGGAATTTGCAATAACCAAGTGCTGGATCCTGTTGTCTTGTGACTAAAGTTTTCGATCTTTGTTATTACTACCCAGCAACCAGATAAAAATAGAGCAGAGGGATAAAGCCTGAAATACTCAACAACATTACAAGTGAAGATCATAAAAAAATGAATATGCAATGTTTATAGGAAGCTACATGGAACAATTTGCATATGTTGTAATTTACAGTCACATCTGCTTTGCACAGTCTGTAGTCACTTCTCTGTCCCATTCCCATCATAGCCAATGCAGAGTAGCCTATGTGGAAAAAAAAAGAGATGTCTGAAGAATTTTTCTTCCCAGCCCCCTCCTGTTTGCATTTCTGTGATACTGCTGTAAATATAACTGGGTTATGTGTAACTTTACAAAGCATATCAGAGTATCATTTTATCTGTTCTTTAGCTGGTTTTGTGCAAGTTTGCAAAAAATAAAACAAATTCTGGGGTTTTTTTAATAGTTATAATAACAGCAATAAAAGGAAATCGACTCAGAAGCCTTTAACTAATGCAGAGTAAGCCTATACGTCTCCCTGGGAGGCAAAGCTGCGATTAGCATGTTTGAATGCCTCACTACAAGTGATACTTTGTGAAAATGCAGCACTTTTTGTGGGAATGAAAAGTGCAGTTGGGAAGCAGGTTGTGAATTAACAGAAGAGTTAGTGTTGTGTTTGCTGTGATTTCATCCTGACTTAACAGAGCAGAACCAAACTGAAGAGCCAAAAAAACAGGCAAGGAAGAGCTCTGTTGTTGTTGTGTTTTTTACATCCTGAGAATATGACTTCATGCATTATTCTAGTCCTTGTACGTTAGGGTACGGGGCAGAAAATCGTGAAGTGTCACTTCTAATTCAAGCTTTCATATGTTATAAGTAGGTACTTCTATTTTTCTGAGATTGCTTCTAGTTGTTGCAAAGCTCAGAAGTGAACAAGGCAGTTTTATGTTGTTGAAATCTTATCAACATTTTAGTCTGAGTTCAGACTGACACTTGACAGCTAAATTTTCTTTGCAGAGGAAATAAGAAGGAAAGAGAATCTCCCTAACGTAAAGGCATTAAGGCAACAGAGTATTTGCTCTTGTCCTGCACTGATCCCACTGCCTAAGCAAACCTTTGTGTGAATGCTCACCTAACATCATGTCTGTGTGGAGGTGTGCTTCAGGTTAAAGTGAGTGGATGCAGTTTTGCCACAGAACCAGCAAAGGTTGTTATGATCTGCCTGTTTTAATGGTTTTGCAGGATTGCTGTGAACAAATTAGGTGCGTTCTGACATGTCCTGATACAGAACTTCACTAAATACATACACTCAGTGAAAATTAGTATTAGCAGTGCCAGAAGAGCACATCTGGCTGATTTTATTACAAAGGTCCTTAAGATAGACAGTCCGTTCTGATTTTTTAAGTGATACCCTATTTTCTTTCATGTAAAATGCAGTAATAGTATGGTTTCGCCTTGCCAGAGGAGGGTAACTGATGAATGAAATTGCTTTCGGTGTAAGACCGTATGATAACTGAGTGTGACAAAATCAGGTGAATTATAGATCAGTGACAGATGAAAAGTGCTCTGTCCAAATTGTCATTGGTGTCGTGCAGTGGCAAAAGACTATCTCCTTGTGTGCTGCTTTATGAAATGATTTGCGTTGCTTGCTATTCCCGAGTTCCAAAGCCAGTTGCTGCCTCACATCGTATGTGCTCCTGCTCCAGCAAAGAACAAGACATTACCTTCACATCCTGGCAGTCTTAACGCAGACTCATAGCACAGCCCTTTCTTTGGGAAGGGGATCAAAGAAGTTTGTCTGCCTCTCCATCCTCAAGTTCCCATCCTTGCCCAGCTTGCAAAGCCGAGAGTGATTCAGCTGTAGCTGGAGAAGGGCAGCAATAGCTGATTTTCTCCGATACTAGGGTTAGTGAAGATGCAGTTTTGTTGCAGTCAAAGAAGAGAGACTGTTCTTCCCAGGCTGTGAGTATCTTACTGAAAACCCACTCAACAGCAACGAATGTTTGGGGTTTTTTTTTGCCTCACATCCCAGAGCCGTTTGGGAGTGTCATCCATGGCTCTGTTTCATTTATTCTTAAAAGAAATATGATTTGTAAGCTCCTTTTCCTTAGCTAAAGGCTCATGTGCAAGTGAGCACTTAGACCTATATGACTGCAAATGAAACCCCCCCATGCTGTTGAAATGCCCAGAGCTGTCACAGGTCTGGTCCAAGGCCAGAGAGCTCCTTTGACTGCCGGTCTGGGCTCACAGCTGCACAGCACAGCAGCAGCAGACTGTGATGGCTTCCAGGGTCTGGGTAGGTCTTCTCCGCCTCGTGAACCTTTGTCATCCCTGGCACAAATCTGCCCCGAGAGGATTGTTTCTCTGAGGCAGCCTTGCCATATGCTATGGAGAACCTCATGGCATGTCCGAAATGGAAAGCAAAAGGCTGCAGAGGGCAGCGTGAACAGGTCTGGGATCTGGCTTGCACCGTGTGAACTGGCAGTGAAGGGCCATGGCTGGTCTGACTGTAAGCCATCACCCATTGCCCGTCACTGGTACCTTTCAGTGGCTGAAACACTAAGAAACACTGTGCAAAAACCAGGCTTTCCAGCCCCCAAACCCATAAAGACAGGTCTGTTGTATTACAGTTGTGTATTAACTGTGCAGCATTAAACGTCAGCAAGAAAAGATTGTTTCATTACTAATACTGGTGAAAAATCAAGTGATGTCTTTGTGACCATTGTGAACAGGACTGCGTTTGTAAGCCAAAAAATGCAAACTACAAAGCTTTCTTGTTTCCTGTGATCAAGTTATATTCCTGCATCAATGTGCATAGCAACAACTTCAGGGAACAAAAGAGTCTTTGTTTAAAATAAATGATTATGCAGTCCTTTTTAATTTAGCATATAGTGATCCTTTATATTCAGAAGCTCAAAAGTGTCTACAAATTGTTGGAGTGCCTAAAATTCTCAGCATATACTTTTTAGAAATGGAAACGGACTGAGCATAGCAGGGAGAGGACTCGCTGGCAAGGGAGGAGAGGGCAGAATCAAAAGTTGTGCTGCTCTTTCCTGGTGCTGGTCCCTTGCATGCAGTACAGCTCTGAGACTCGTGTAAAAAACTCACGGTCTGCAATGACTTGTACATTACGCTAATTGTAAAGCAGAACAAAAGTGGACGTGATATTGATTAGAACAATGAAGCTTAATGAAGTAATTGTTAAGGCATAGCCTCCATATTGACGAGGCTCAAAGTGCAAGCTGTTTGCTCAAGAAAAAAGAAACAAACTGGACTGTTTTTATGAATGAAGGTTTGTGGGACACTGAGGATTTTATACGTGTGCTGTAAATGCTGCTGCATTGTAGACTGGTGAAATAAAGACTTAGGTGGTGTTTAGCTTTATTTTGGGCTGGAGGAATTCCCCGGTGTCCCCTCACAGCGGTGCAGGGCTGCAGTGCCTGTAGGTTTCACTTTGCTGGCAGTGGGAGATGAAGATCGTGATGTTCTGTGAGGCCAAAGGGGTTCGGGCTTTTTTCTTTGCGCATCTTTTTTTCTTGAAAGGATATTCCTCAAGACAGAGACTCTCTTTATGTCTGTTTCCACTGCGGCACTAACCCCACTGTCAGTGCTTAACAAAGAGTATGTAGCACTGCACTGAAAAACAACATGAAAAGAACTTTAAAGTGGCAGAAACAAGCTCTTGCAAGTTAGGAAAATCCAGATGTGTGGTTTCTTCTGTGCCTTCCATTTGGCCTTACTATACATACCTATTTTGTTACAGTCATGAATTACATCATTGCAGCAGTTTTTCCAGAGGAGCAGCATCCCCTTTGGGCATGAGATGAACAGTGTTCAGGGCATGAATCAGTTTGGTGTAATGAATGAGGATGTTGTAGAAGTTGTTAATCTAGGAATCGACAGTTGTGTGATGAAGAGGGAAGATGACTTCAGGAAAAGAAATGATGGGCTTGCGTTTGAATCAGATGAACTTGAGGCCAGGGACTTCACTGCTGGCACTGCCCCAGGCTGGCAGGGAGAAGGAAGGCACTGGGATTAGGAGCTGGCTCTCGGCAGCGTAGGAAGGGAGAAGCTCAGCCAGGTTTATGCTTTCCTCTTGGCTGCCTGCCATGGGCAAGCCGGGCTGATCTGCTCCCCAAGGTTCCCAACACGGTGTGCGCTGCCGCGAGGACACGGGGGGGCCCAGCTGTGGGACAGCCTGAGCTTTGGACGTGTTGTCATCCCAGGTCCAGAGGGTGCAAGCCGGTGGTGGGAGGCAGTCATTCGCCATGGCTTGTAATACAGGGAGAGGAGGTGTCTGCCCAGGTTTGAAGACTTAGAAAAAAATCAGATTGGTGCATAGAAAGAGTTGGCGGGAGGCCACCAGGCTACCGGCCCTGCAGAAGGCAGCAAAGGAGAGTTGGAGCCAAGAGCCAGACACAAGTGTCAATGCGTGTTTTGTTCTAGTGGGCGGGACGTGGGTCATGAGTTTGAACCAGTGAGTTACAGAGAATGGCAGGACCTCTGGGGAGATGTAAGGAACATGCAGACCTTAGCTGCTTAGATCTTTGTGATTTTGTGGTCGCTGGCGGGTGCTCTGCTGCTAACCAGAAGCAACAGTCCTTTCCTGATCTGAAGGGCCTTGATGAGGAACTGCAGATATTTTGCTGAGCTTTGTATTTACTGGGCAAGACACTGCAGATACTTAAAATATAATACGGGGAGTTGTATTTTGTATGGAGGGAAAAAAAAGAGAAGAAAGGTAAGGCCCCGTTTTGAAGCTTGGAGCTGTCTATTGGGGCTTGGTGGAAATACTTGTGGGTAGAGTTAGGAAGAAGTGCCACTTCAGTTTGGCATTCTCAGCTCAGGTCTCGGTTGGAACAAGGTGGTTGTACAAAGAGATGCCAGGACACTGACACAGAAATTGGATGGTAAAGTTTGCTTCTGGGTCTTTGATGGGAAAAGCAAGACACCTGCTGGTAATAGTTATTGTTCCTTGCCACACACTTCAGTTTAAGCATCCTTCTTTAATCATTCTAGCAGCTTCTAAACAAATCAGATTACTCTTGTGGTGTTCTTTTGCAAGACAAAAATGAGTTTCAATCCACTTAGGTGAGCAGGGAGAATTCAGTTAATAACACTGAGCTATTCACACTGGAGTGCCAGCAGATCACTAAAATAAATTCAGCTTTGTTGGCATGCCTTTGACAGGACATCTGCTGTTGAATTTCACCTGATAACATCTGGGCCCAAGTACTCTTCTAAAATGGGGAAAAAAAGATAAATTGTTGTGGAGCAATGGTGTCTGCATTTCTACTGCATGAAAATTCACCATAAGCATTTTGCATACTGTTTCTCTAAGGATGAGGAGGCGGTAGTTTTAACAGTAAGACTTACACATTATCGTCTCTCTGGGGATCTCAAAACATTTCAGAAACGTGAAAGAATATTTTCATTCAGTGATCAAAATGTGTTTGCAACAAAGCTTTCGTTTTCTTTAAAAAGTTATAATTAAGATATAAGAAAGAACAATAAATACCTTTTTTTTTTTTTTGACTTTTCAGTCTGTATTGAGCATGTAGTTGTCACAGCTGACTGGAAAACAAGGTGTGCTGCTGTCTTCAAAAGAAAAAGATCGCTCGTGCAATTTGATGTGTAAATTGTTGAAGAAAATTTGCAGGTTAATTTAGCTTCCGGATTTGACATATCTTTCCAATTTAGTTAACTACCAAAACTGCAGCTCGAAGACTGATGAAGGCAGCAATAGCAAGAAATGACCCCTTCTCTTGTTTTGCTGGTACAGAGACAGTTACACTGCACATATTGCTGAGAAATTCAGCTGCCCAAACACATCCCTTCCTGGAACTGAGATAGCATGATTGAGAAACAGCAAGGAATTACAAAGAGATATCAAGGATTTGTGGTCCATGAGAAACAGCAGAAAATTTTAACTCTGGCCAAACAGAAATGGGCAAAACTGCTGGGGCAAAATGCAACATCTGATGCTGCACTACTATCCATTTTGTATAGCCAGGTATGGTTGCACAAGCATTTTCACAGTCAGCAAAGCCAGTTTAATAAATCACCATTCCTGCACTGCTTTTCACCCACTTCCATGTTGTGCCAGATTATTAATTGCAGGGTAGTGCTAGAAACCAGATCCAGATTTTGGGTTTCTTTTCTTGATTCAGTTTTTAAGTCAAATCACATCAGTATAGTTTTTGTTCAGTTTATGGTTGCATCAGCGTGACTGAGGGGATAGAGGACTGCAGGAAGGAAGCAAATATGAAGAAAAAAGGATAGAGACTTCTTAAACTGCATTTATCATCACATAAAATATTTCTGTAACTCTGCTTTCATTTTTACAGGGTGAGGTTGTGGAGTGCCACTGTTCTGATATGGCAGCGTCTTCTTGGGAGTTTCATAATGAAAGAAAGAGAAAGGAGAATTGTCAGAAACAGCATTATCTGCCACTAACCAAATATTTTATGGAAACAAAGCAGTTTCGACATCTGCTAATGAAATATTCCTCATTATCTGTCAGGTTAGCTAGGGGGCTGCTAAGGATGTGAAAGTAATAGCATGTATACTGGAGATAAGGGTGTGCAGTGTGCACGTGGACTTGTCTGCTGTGATACCAGGAGCTTGGGAGTCTGAGCTGAACTGGCTCCGGGTCACTTACAGTTCTTCAACACTTATGTACATAGATAGAGGGAGAATGTTTGATTAATTTGAAATTATTTTTTTGTTCTGTGTCCATGGAAATTTTATTTCAGCCTCATGCACACATTTAAAGAGCTATCGGTGTTTAGAAAGGCTAGCTACATTATGCACGAAACCAGAGTCAGAAACTAACAACCTCTAAACAAACTGTTAAATTAGCAACTGGGTTTACGTGGATTTGTCTGTAGCTTTTGAAGGTACTTATAAACCAGGTTGTAGTCAATTGATTAATATTTTTTTGTGATACTAATTTGAGCCAGATTGCCCTATGGTGGAATAAACCAAGTTTATTTTACTGTCCTTGAATACAAAATGCTGTATGTTGTCCAGTCAATCTGTTATTCACTGTGACCAGTTCAGGATAAACCTGTAGCCAAATAAATCAATCCCAGCACACCTGAGAATGCCAGACACACTTACAAAAACTTTATTTTCTTTACAGACCATTTACCAGCAGGATAAAACCATTGTATTTATCAAACTGTTGACAGGTGGTGGTTGAACTAGCGCCAGTGTTCATAGTGATCACTTAACTGCCACAGTATTGCAAGATTTTGAATCTAATCTCCTTTGGTGCCAGCATATGATAAATTGTAAATCTGTCATAAAAAGCGTGCGGTCATAAAGCATCTTAAAGCAGGGACATGTACCAAAATAAGTGGATTAGCTTTTTATGTACCAGGAACAAAAGGGACACAAAATCCTTCAAATCAAATTTGTTTGAAAAGCAAACTCAAATGAAGTCAGCCCTTTTAATCTACTAAAGATGTAAATGGCTCTTCACCTTGCAGAGTTCAAGGTAATGTTGCCAGGCTAAAGATAAGGCCCAGTCCTGCACACCTTCAATCACTTAAGCAGTCCCAGTGAAATTAAGGGTATGTACTCAGGTGATGTAAATGCTAGCACGGCTTTGCAGTCGTGCAGTACCATACCACCAGTGCCACCCCTTGTGTGGTTACGGCTTGGGCTAGCAAGTGAACACATTACAGCTTGTACACCATCTCCAAGCACAGTAAACTGCTTCTCGTAGGTGCATGGGTTTGGCCATATATTGGCCTGGAACGTTGTGTCGGCAGAGGTTTAGCATTCCAAATTGCATATTCTTGTCCCTTGATAGCCAATGCCGGAAGAAACTTGTAGTATTGATCTAGTTAGTCCTCACTAGAAAGCCTGTTGTGCAGTCTAATGCTCTCACAGTTAAGCCTATATATAGAACTAGATGTTGTTTCCGTTTGCTTTGGTCCTGGGTAGCTGTTAAAATTATTACCTACCTGCAATGGGTGGGGAGGGCTTTTGCCCCCCTGCTGTGAACTGGGTGAGTCCACAGGCAGTCCATGGGGTTGCTGTCTTAAATCTCTGCAGAATTTGCAGCACCATTTTTGACGGTGAGCGCAGGGCTGTAAGTTTGCGAGTCCGGAGGCTGCAATCATAGGATGCATAGGTCTAAATAACAAGGCTGTGCTTGGCCAGAATTCCCGCAGGAGCTGGGAGATGGCTGAGGTGTAGGACATGGCATAGGTGGTTGGATTCAGGTGGCTTCAGCTGTACCTGAGAGCTTGGGCTCTGTTTCTGTATGCTCTGGCTGCACCCAACAGAGTTGCCTACCCAATAGGAAATACTGGGCACAGGGACTTTCACCCGTCTGAACCAGGACTTCAGGGTCACTCTGGCATTTTCTGTAGCACCTGTGCTGTCAGTATAGGGCTTCACGCCTTGCTTTTGTCACTGCTGGCGTTTTTACTCCAGCCATCCCTCCGTACTCGTGTTTCATTGCTTGTGCTGAGCTGCTGCTCTGTGGGGAGGACAGAAAGGGCACAGCAGAGTATCCCTCTTCCATGCCGAGAGAGAAGTCCTTGTTCCTGGTCACAGTCCCGAGGAGTGCATTCGCGTTTGAGCAAGGGAGAACGCGATGAGGAAAGGGAGTTTTCTCTCAAAGCTCAGACTCCAACTGCTGTGGGCAAGACGTGAAAAGGGGGAAGGCAGAGAGCCTGGCCAGTGGGTTTGCATCTTGGTATTCTAGCAGCTACATGACATCTGCTAGCTGCCAGTTCATCCAGCGAAGACTTCTCACTGGGAAGAGCCTTCTAATATGTGCTGCAAAATTATTTTGTGATTAAAGCTTGAAGGTGGAATTTGGAATATCCTTCATGGGAAAAAATGAGACTCTCTGTTTAAAATTGAAAAAAAACAGAACAACTCAGTTTTCCATGAAAAAGCTGTTTTCATGAAAGTTTTTCAAGTAGCCTGTCAGTTACTTATGCATTTGCAGGAGAGACCAACAAAATGCGTTTTGTAACAGGCTGTGTACAAATTTGCCTCCTGCCAAACCTACATCTCTCTGAGTTGCAAGCCTATGTTTTGCTAAAATATATGAGTCATTTTATCCTCCTCTCCATGGATTCTTAAATTCTTTTTTTTTTTTTTTTGAAGTATGTCAGCTGTAAGGAATTTCATGGCCACCAGTAAGAGTCTCTGGTCTGATGACTTTGGTGGCAAAATTAATAACTCTGTATCTCGCTTTATGAAAGAGTGCAGCTGTTAGTATATTCAGTCTGTGTGTAAAGGCAAGCCAGGTTGTGTTAATAGTCCATCAGTACGGAGGAGGTAAGACCCACTGAATTCTGCATTATGTATTTCCAAAAGCTGGATGGCAAAATAGTCGTTTTCAGAAGTGATGGGATGTCAGCAACTGTAGTGTGTGTGTGTGTGTAGGGGGGAGGGAATGTGGGGGGAAGAGAACATGTAGCTGTAACTATTCCTCTACATCAGCTTCTGTGCTTCTGCGATTCATGGAATGGAAAGGGAATGACTTGCGTTATATATTTGCATGACCTGAAGGGTGCTGCTTAAATATTTAGTTATCTTTGCATTTCATACTTACAACTCTTTTGTTGTTCTCCTATTATTTTTGTTAGTCTTCTCAAAGCACTATTAGAGTACAGTAATATTTCAGTGCTGTGGTTATCTTGGTTATCTGTACTCCCGGGAGAGCTGGCTTCCTCTGTTTTTAATAGCAAAAATGTCTGGGAATGGATGATGTTTGACAAATGTTTAGGTAACAGAAATAGGACTTTTAGTCTAGCTTATCATTTCAGAGTTCTTAACAAAATAGCCTGCAGAAATTCAGAGTATTTGGTTTGACTCTCTTGAACTAGCTGGTGGAGACCTGATGCAGGGAAGGGAGCAGGCAGCATGGCTCAGGGAAGAGGAGAGGCACTGTTAGCTTGCCTAGGGCTTGGGGCTATCATCACGGGTATCCCTCTACTAACACATACACACCTCATATAAAACATGATGCCTTAGGCTTTATGCAGCATTTGAAACTTCGTCTTTGAAGAAATGCTCTGGGAGGCAATGACGGGTTATTCAGGTAGCCATAATAACAAATTACCTGTGTAATTCTTCTCCAAGGTCCTAATATTTCAACAGACTTTACGTTTCTCAGACTTTAACACAAAGAAAAAAACCCACAAAATTATTAGGTTCAACATTTTCAGGCTTTCTACATCTTTTTTCCTCCATTTTGCCATTTACCAAATCTGTCATGATGAGAAATTGTGGAGTAGAGCTGTTTGGAGGCTATTGGTAAAGCCCAGGAAATCCTGCAGAGTGGTTCACCACCTTTCCTATTTAGAGCACAGGGAAGTCAAGGGAAACTGAGGGAAACATTTAACACACCATGTATGTCTGATATTTCCTTTCCCTAAAATGCCGAGTTTTTCACCCTCTTATCTTACAGACATCCACCAGCAGCCTTTTATAGTCAACAGGTTGCTGTAGAAACAGTAAAGGAGTGGTTATCTGGAGTCACCCACCAAGCGTTGTGCTGTTGTCCTTTCCATAGTTTTTAGATGCCTGACTTCCGACCTTAAAGGTCCAGTTTGTGCCCAGAAGAGCCCCACCGGTGACCTTCCACTCCCCATTCACCTGTGCTCACAGATCAGAGAAGCTGGATCATTGATTTTACATATCACAGCTTCCACAGAAGCTGTCCTGCCCTGCTTTTATTTGATGCTGCATTTTAGGGGTCAGAAGTGCACAGACGTAATGTTTTATTTGGGCCTCCTTCATGCCAGAAAGGCAGGACCAGTGCACCCTTGCCTGTCACTGCGGCAAAGGTTTCTCATCCTGCGAGGTGCTGAGAATTCATGCCTCAGCTCCGCAGGGGACCCGGGGGTAACCTGGGGCACGTCTGTGGCCTGTGAACAATCCAAACTGACATTTGCATTGGCAAGAACAATACATAATCTGACATTTGTGTACAGAGCGGCTGTGTGGTAAAACAGTAGTTGCTGCTGCATTTTATGTGATCAGAATATTACTTCTGAGCGCTGAGGGAGCGTTGGGGCTAACACAGGCAGTTTCGTGCATGCAGGCCTCCATCAGAATGAATATATATATGTATATATGTATTGCATGTCTGATCTCTCAATTATCTTGATTTTATATTACAGTACAGGTTGGGAAGACTCTAGGTAGCTTGACTGAATGCTGTTGCAAAGACAGATCCTCATCGTTATGATAGAAATTGAAGATTTAGATCCTGAAGAAAAATAACTCAGTATTAAATAGGCTCAGAGCTGTTGCAGTCTGGGAAAATCTTGATTTATTTTGTAAATTAATGCAGACTAATTCCTCTTGGCAATGTTTTGGTGTCATCCCAGTTTATAGAAAATATATCAACCCTGTTACCAGTGCACATTGGTTTTATATGTAAGTGCGTGTGTGGACAGAAAGGTGAACAGTGGTTACTTAAGCAGAGCACAGTGAAGCCTCCCACACAGATTATTTTCCTTCTGTATCTTACCACTTCCCCGGCTGAGGTGCAGAATAGCCATAGGCAGGAACTACATCTGCCTGTTACAAACAGGGTCCGTTTTTATTTCAACTGCTCTTAATTTATTTCACTTCAAGGATGTAGATATAAGTTGTAGATAAAAATCAATTACATAGTTGAGAAGTGGAGCATCAGAAAGCAATTTATAAGTGGATTTCCTTAAATACTGCAAGAAAAATGGTTAATTTGTGTGGAGTATGTCAAGGGAAAAGGGAGGAGGAACAGCTAATACATTATCGAGTGGTCCTCCTTCTTTGGTGACCTAAGAGCGACTCTGTTGAGGTTAGCTCTTCAGATGCATCGTTGGGTGTAGCTGACTCCAGGCAGTCTTGGACAGTCTCTGTGGGCAGCTGCTGGGGAATAACTGTCCAGCACTGATGATCTGTTTTTTACGATAGCATGACTGCAGACATCTTTTGTTTCGTGGTAGCATGATTCGGCAGCACGGCGGTTTGGCTGCAGCTGTGCCCACACTGGGCAGGTTCCAGGATCCTCCATGTGCTTGGATTAAGGAGCCTAGATTGTCCCGATATATAGTCAGCTGCACTTAAATAAGTGAGGGCCTGGCAGCATCCAGACGCTTAGCAGGCACCTCTGCTGTTTCTGTTGACATACGTTGTTTTCACTTTTGGAGGAGCTACTCCCTGTTACCAGCGCAGCGTTTAAAGTGTTCTCGGAAACGGTTTATGCACTCTGCCTAAGGTAGGGTGGGGGGTAAAAGGCAGGTGGTGCTTTTCAATAAACTGAATTTCTCTTACTGCTGGAGTTCAGTGGAAGTGTCTTGGACAGAGCATGAGCTGTTCTCCCTGCCGCTTCCTGAGCTGGGTCTCACGTGCTCGTGGGGGAGCCTGCAGTGACAGGAGAAGGAGGGCTTTGGCTTGGGTCTTGTCATACGGTCAGCAGTCCTCACTGGGGAAGGGGATTAATTTTTCAGCTCTTTTAGAGGAAAGTCCGAACCTGAAATACTACAGTAGAGAGGTCACCTCCTCTTACTTTTCATTCTTGCCTTTTCTTAAATGGAGGCATAAAATAGAGATGCAAATGACCAACATTAACAATTCAATAATTGCAGTCCAGCAGTTCTGCTGAAGAAGATTCTCTGTGGCCCAGCCTGACCTGTAAGTTGTGCAGAAAAATAGGTAAAACCATTTTCATACAGCTGAAGCTGTATAACAGTGAACTTAACTCTTACAGACAGTTGAAAATAAATAGGCACGGGGTGGCTCTGTTACTGCCCTGGGGAAGCTTCTGTTTTAAGTGCAGTCCTGTGCAAAGCACTGGTCTTCTGGTGGTGGGAGACCTGTATTGCTGCTGTGAATGAATGCTGAAATTCCCTGCCTAACCTTAAATAGCTAGATTCCAAGCTGGTTATTCAAATTTACTCAAAACATGAGTTTTACCTCTTAAAAAATTGCTTTTAAGAGGATAGACACATTATCCTCCCACTGCCTGTCTCAGGTGCGTATGACTCAAATGTGACCATACCTGTACCCTGCCTCCAGGGCTCCGAACGACATGTGAGGAGCAGCCACCCTGATGCTTTTTCAATTTTTATGCCTTCATTGTTAATATGGTTATTACTTTGTTGTTAATATTGATCATGGCTGATGTAATCCCAGGCTCTTAGCACCAGTTTGGCTGGTCTCTTCCCTCCTGTCAATTACTCCATCTCCACTGACTCTGTCCCTGTCTCTCTTAATGCTACCTTCATCACCTCCTTGAAGGAGAAAAAAAATATAGCTAAGTTAGCTGGCTGCTGCCTCCTCTGCTTTCTGCAGCATCAGACAGCTTCTGTCCCTCCTCAAGTGATGGCAGAAGTACCCTTCTCTGACTCAGTGCCACCTTTTCACCCTTTCTCCTTTGGCTTCTCCAGTCACCTGTGGTAGGAAAATGAGTCAGCTTTGCGTGACCCTCTGCTCCCTCGGTGTAAGGACACAGCTCCTGCTCTTTCCTCCTTCAACATTCCCTCTCTGTGTCCTGCTGGCAGGAGACTCCCGTCCCACACCAGCTCCATTGTGTACCAAAGCACCTGCCCAGCTTCTGGACATCTGAGCAGGCACTGGGACCAGCATCTGAACTGGCATCAGCACAGGCAGCAAGCTTACAGCTGTGTTGCACTCTAAAGTAACCTGAGTAAAGAGCCAGGTTACCCTGTTCTGCGCTGACCTGACTTGGCCCTGACCGGACTTGACCCTGACCTTACAAACGGCTTTGATTATCAGCACTTAAGGGGTTGCGTTGTCTTCTGTCTCTTCAATTGCTACCAACGTTCTGAAAGCTTCATCCCAAGTTCATGTGACTAAGCCAAGGTAAACATCTGTGTGTTCAAACATTTACCCTGTCTTTAAGGACACTGTTTATGAAACATCCTGGGGACAGAGGTGCTATCTAGCCACATCTGACCAGCTGTACAGCGCAGGCATCTACTCATTGTCCAATAGTGGTCGCTACCTGGTACTTCAGGGGCAAGCCTACTTTCGCCTTGGCTGTTGAGTAATAAATTCTTACAAATTCTTTAGAGACAATTTCTAATTAAGCATGATGGCTTTTCTTCTTTGGTAGTACTGGCAAGATGACAAAGCGTTGTCAAATTGTAATAACCCTCTGCATGTCTTATGCTGTGTACAGTTTACTTTGAAGCTCTAGAAAAGCAATGAGTAATTTCTTTGCACGGCCATGGGCCCTGCACAGCTGCTGTGTTGCAGCCCACGCTTGTGAGGTGGAAAATGAGGGGAGGAAGTGAATTTATCCAAGTTCAAAAAAAAAAAAAAGGAAAGAAAAAAGAAAATAATTGTTAATAATTTCTGTTAATAGGATTTTCACAGGCATGCCCTGCCAGTAGAATGTATGTCTCTTCAGGGCAGCTTCCCAGCCTGTTTTAGCCTAATAGAAACCTGTGAACAGGTGGTATCTTCCATCAAATCTTCACCTCTTCTTCAGACATCAGAAGGATGTTCGGGGGGGTTGGATAGGAAGGAGGGGAGAGAACCTCATTCTCCTGGGTTTCAGATAGTTCTTCGGCAAAATACTCTACACTGATGTCTCTCCTCATTTTTGTTAGCTGTGTATTTTTGTTTTGCTCTGTGTTTCCTTCCAGAAGTTTGAGATGTTTGCTTTTGGGATTATGTCTTTTGTGAAAATAACCAGGCTTCCAAATGCAGTCTGTCAAGCTTGCCAAGTTACTAGACACGCAGGTTGCCAAAGGAGTTTTGCTTCTCTTGTTGCCCGTAAGTAGATCAGCAATGTGGAAGCTTTGAGCTTTTCAAGGTCCCCAGCTCACCTGCTGTATTTTGTTCAGAAAAGGTGAGGCAGTGAAATGCAGAAAAGGAGGAATTTTTTTTTTCTTTCCTTTTTGTGGCCTGCCCAGAGGGACAGCAGCCTGGTGCATGGGCACCTCTAAGAGCAGATGTTTGGGGGTGCCGGGGGTTATGTGCCCTGGGTGGATGAAATCCCAGGAGGAGGCCAGGACTGCCTGTGACTGAGGCCAGAGACACCCTGGCCGTATCAAAAAGGGAAGCCCAAATGCTTGTGATGACTATTTAAGGCTACACGACTACGGGAGTATGGCTGTTACCAAGTTGTCCAAGCCCAGCTATTGTGTGTTTACATGATACCTGTTGCTTTTGGGGAGAAACATTTTTACTTCATTATCACTCTGAGAACTGTGTGGCCTCCAAAAGGAGGGCATACAGTTGGCCTTAAGTAATTCCTTAAGTCCTTAAGTAATTCCTAGCAAAATATGTGTGTCCAAACCAGCTGGATAATCTGTTCAGTGTGACTGTTCCTGACTTGCTTGCTACAGCAGTAGAGCCCAGAAGACCAGCAAATAATACAGGGGAAAAATCTCCAAAAGGGAAGGAGCGACAAGATTTTAAACTCTCGAAATGTAACAGTGAGTTAGGGATTGCTTTTGCTTGTTATTGTTATGATGTGCCCACACTGGTGCTTTGAATTTTAGTGGCCCTAAAGCCATGTTGTATGGCTTGTTCAGGCATTACTCTTCTTCTGTTGCCAGAGGTACCTTCCTGCAGCACTTCTTTACTGAGGGAGTGGGTGCTTCTTGATGAGTATCTGTTCACCCCCTGCAAAAAATAAACAAAAAGAATAAAGAACAAAACAGAACCTGACCACCACCTGTGGTCTGTTAGAGAGAAAGTTTTTAAACACTAGTGATGGTTTGCAGGTTTGTGGGTTAACAAACCCTCCCATAACAAAAATAAACAGCAGTCGCCAATGGTGATTTCTGTTGTGCTGAACACAAGCCGATGCAGGCACGGGCATGTTATAGACGCCTTGTGCTTGCTCATCCGATGCACAGGTGACCCAGGTCACATCCACTGGTGTGTGGGAGGTTATCTGTCAGGGTGACTGCTAACCCCTGTGCTCAGCAGCCCTGCAGCAGGTGGTGGCTGCAGCCGTGTTTGGAAGGGTGTCGGGTCATGTTGGGGCCTTGCTTTAGCTCGTTTGTTGTAGGGACTTTTGTCAATGGCTACAGATCATTTCAGACCGCTCTGTGATTCTCAAGGGATGAGGTTGCAAATGTAGTTCATGAAAATTATATTAAGCTGATCAAGCACAACATGAAGCTTTAGCTAGAGTGTCTTATGTGTTGTGTCTGTGAACTCACTCAAACATTAAAAGGAACTAACTTAGGGACTCATCTTTTCATGTATGGTATCACCCATCAGATAACAGCGTCTTCAGAAGCACAGGAACGGGTCAGATTATTTTGACATCTTCTGCAGCGTGCAGCATAGATTTGCTTTCTCTTTTTTCCTGTCTCTTCCTTCACTCCAACTCTATCTCTGTGTCTCTCTCTTTTCCGATTTATCTGGATTAAACAAGTCTCTGATTATTCTTTATGCCACTGCAAATAAAGTCATTTTCAGAAACAGATGTCGAAAGAGCCCAGTGAAATAATCCTGGAGGCAGATGCAGTCTTCCATAAACTGCCAAGCGCATGGTGCAATCAAAGTGATGAAACAAAATGGAACAGGCTGCAGAAGAAGTAATTAAATTATAGTTCCATTGTAGAAGCACATTTTAAAATTACTGAGATTCAGAGCCCATAATGCTGGTATTATAGTTGAAAGAATACTTGCCATGGGTCATGAGCATTTTTTTTTAACAGTTATTAATCATGCTTGACTGGAAAGACATGTGTAACCTACAACAAGCAGTGGCTGTAGTTGCGCCAAAGGAAGCTTTTGTTCCCCGAAGAGAATTGTATCAAAGGCCAGTGGGTCCTATTAGTACGTGTGCAATAGCAAAGTGCAGAATCTGAAACAGGGCTTTTCAGATTTCAATACAGAGCACTGGAGGGGAAAAAAGAAAACAAGTATTTTATCTTTTTGAATACTATATGACCTCTTTTTTCTCTTACCAAGTTAACTTACTCATTGACTAAATAATAGTGAAAAAATCTCTAAAACATCCCTCCTCTCCTTAACTTCAATAAAGATGATGCCGGTGCTCTTGTAAAAGTAAAAAAGGGACAGAAAATGTACAAAATCTTGGAAACTGGAGACTAAAAAGACCTCATTAGTTCATTTGACTCTGTTTCCTTTCCATTACAAAGTGAGTCTATAGAAGAGCAGATACAGATTATTCAAGTGATTATTTTTTTCCCTGATTGTCAATATCTAAATATTCTTTGGGAATGTGTTGATTTCCTTATTAAAAAATTAAATGAAAGACTTTGATAAAGGTTGCCCATACTGCCTTCACAAGATTGTAAAATTGTGCTGTTATGATTTTCCATTTCAAGGAGATTTTTTTACTTAGAGATATATTGTACATAATAGAATATAAAACCAGCAACCTGAAGCAAAATTTAGTTGTAGAAAAATGACTTCTTTGGATTGACAAAAAATATTAAACCGCAAACACACTCACTCACATGCACACAAAATTGTTTCAAAAATTGATGTTTTGGACCAATATGGAATGAAAACAAACTTTGTAAGGTGGAATTTCCTTTTAAAATATGCACTCCATGTCTAAATTCTGTTTAAGACCTGATCCAGCATTCCCAGTGCTGAGCATCTCAGCTGACTGCGGTGCATTTCTTATAAGGCTTCTGGGAAGCTTTACACAACCTTTCTACATGGAAACGCCAGAGGCACTGCCGCTGAATGTCGAGCCGCCCGAGATATACCCCAAAGCGTTTTTTTGGGGCAGAAATTTAGCTTTAATTGCTTCCCCTTTTTTTGAAGTGAAGTTGCCCTTGCATCAACCAGCCACACTCGCAGCATCCTACTTTCTCTCCTTTTCTTTGGCTCCCTCCCATACCAGTAGCCTTTTTCGAATACTGCCTCATTTGTTGCTGGCTAAGATCCACCTCCATACTTGCATAGTTTTCTGTTAGCAGTTTTTTCCACTACCCTCTCAATGAACTCCCAGTTTTTCTTTTTTTTTTTTTTTTTTT
>Ga0065711_1027094_pt1 | contig 54256 bp, 32 predicted proteins | sample Hoacrofraction12_FD_59098 | JGI IMG/M metagenome (GOLD analysis project Ga0065711, IMG submission 59098) | Hoatzin crop microbial communities from Cojedes, Venezuela - Epithelial fraction 12 v2 (version 2) | ecosystem: Host-associated > Birds > Digestive system > Esophagus > Crop | place...
GGGGGGGAGGGAAGCAAAAATCTTAAGTATTACCCATTAAAACAAAAGGCATCTCCCAGGGTGCAGCCCAGTCCTGGGGTTCAGCTGCTACCCATGAACAACCAGAGCCCCCTGAGCCAGTGCAACCTTGTATTGAATCTGGGACCATCTGCCATCTCATTTATTAGAACTGGTTAAAAAAAGACGAAATTCTTTGCAGAGAGTCCTGCTGGTGAATTTTGGCAATTTTGTCAATGAGGACTTAATTGCAAATCTTATTTATCCAGTCTACAGATCTGCCACTGTCTGTCTACATGGTAATATGGTAGTACAATGCTACTGTGAGCTGGAAAACCTAACCAAGCCAAATAAAATCTGGCATGCTTCTTTGTTTTCTTTCTAAAAAAAAAATCTCCGGCATTATATGAACAGGGAGCTGTATCAGAGATTTGTCCTCCCTTAATATTTTTTCATGTTCAGGGTTTACTTGCCTGCATCTTTAAAGTCAGATTTATTCTTTCCATAGCTTTGAAGAAGAAATTAAATACATCAAATCTGTACTTAAATATATATACACATACATATATGTGTATGTGTATATATATCTCCTAAGAACTGCGGTTGCATGAAATTGAGAACTTTTAACAAGGCAAACTCTCTGGTCCTGTATCCTACTGTGGAAATGAATAGGGAAACTTCACAGAGAAGCCCCAACACTGCAGGGAGAGAAACACGCTTATGTCAAAAGAGCCCTGCGGACACTCATCTCGGCTTGCCTGGCTTTTTTTTGTGGTGCAGGCCACTGCACAAAATAACCTGAGTAGGAGAATAAGGCTCTGAGATAATAAGACAACTGCAAATGGCCAACCCTAAGGAAAAGTTAGGTTTTATTTGGGCTTTCAGTCTTTCAGAAAAATCTTCCCTCCTGCTGATTAAAGACTTACATCTCTGGCTTCTCTGGTGTACCTTTTCTAGTCTTTCCTGTCTATAAAGGCTGGTAGAGTATTTAAAAATACCTGGAAAACATAAAAAGAGAAGGAAAAATAGGGAAGATGCAGACTGAGTCTTTGGAAATGTAGGAAGCAACACCTAAGAACAATGAAAACAGTAGAGCAAGCCACGCATAAATGAAAAAGATAAAGTAGTCATCACGTTAAATTTTTATTTCCTTTTATCATTTACTTCTTCACATTGATTCCCTTTCTCTTGTGTCTTGATTACATCCATGTTTAATTCTGTTGTCTCATCCAACTTATACCTTCTCTGGATTGATTGTCTAGAAATATGACCAAAGGGCAAATGTTTATAACTCTGGAAAGTTTCCTTTCACACAAGTTTCTCACTCTCCTTGGAGGCCAAGGACACAGGAAATGCAGGCTACATCCAAGCTCACTTTATCACCAAAGGTTTTCTAAGAACTGTACACGCTCATAAAGAAGATTTTGCTGAACTCTTGACTGACAGGCTAGGGCTGCTGTTTGATATCAGTATATCCAGTTTCCTGCTGATAAACCTGAGATCTAATGTGGTGCTCTGAAACATCAATATAGGTGTACTTTTGAATTTTTATTTTATTTTATTCTTAAACCCTTCTCTCATTCCATTTCTCGCCTTACCTCTATTCCACAACAGTTTGGGGCAACAATACACATGAATGACCAAGCTGTGGCTGCTGTTTATTTAAATCTTCTTACACCCTCCCCAGAAGGGATTTTTCAGCATACTTTCTGGGTAGCATGTTCAGTTTGAAATAGCTAAATGTAATCCATGTGAAAATATTTTTGTGACTCTGTAAAGATGTAAGTAGAAATTTGTATTCCCAAAGTGAAAAAAAAAAAGAGGATTGGTGGGTAGAAGTTGTTTGTAAGGTGCTTTTTATATTCCTGGACCTGAGCATACTTGAAGGGATGAAATTGCAGAGCAGTTTAGAGGTCCATTTTAAGTTATGTTTCACCATCACATGGAGGACTGAGTTGCTAAGGGTGCCTACTGCATTATGCTGTACTTAGGAAATGGTCAAAACCACGGAAAGGCAAGGTTATGCGCTAACCCAATAGAAAGTAAGAACATCAGAAACTGAGGCTAAACTGGAACAAGCACTGCTGCTGCAGTGTGGGCAAATGTGCAAACACACGCTTTTGTGTCAGCCACCCTTATTTCCCATCATTTCCTATTGCCAAACTCTTTGTACTTTCTTTGTAGGAAACCAAACAGATGCTAGTGTAGAGCTCAGAATGAGTGCTAAGAAAGTCTTTATTAAATCCAGTCATAGCTTGCAAGTATCTCGGGTTCAGAAAACTTCTGTATTTGAAAAGGTTGTACAGTTACATGGAAATTATTTGATATCTTGGAATTTGAAGACTTCAGACTTCTTAAAAACACATGACATTGATTATTATTTAGGAAGCAGTGCATTCCCTAGAGCACCCACCAGCTAAGTTCCTAATATGACTGAAAAATGTGGTGAAGAAGAGTAGTACCGCAGCCCTTCACCCAAGGGACTTGCTCCTCACCGAACATGGACTTTCCAAGCTGCTTCTGACTTGCATTGTTGCAATCATATCTAACTAGTCTCACGTTTCTAACTTCTGTAAGGCTGCTTCATGAATCCTTTTTGTACCACATAAATGGCTAGTGTGAGGAGTTAGCACTCACGTACACTGTTTTGTTCTTTGCCACCTCGTATGAACTCCGCCATTTCACTGGGCAGCCAGCAATAGAAAGTGTTCGATCAAACTGCAAATCCTTACATTTAAGTGGAGCCTGTTTTCTGAAAGCTGAGGGAATAGGCTGAGGAGTTAATGCACCCACTCATCATCTAATCTTGACACTGTCTCATACAAAAGTACAAGTGAATAAAACTGCATCGTTTTCTGCTGGTTTCTGGAGATTTTGAGATCATGGGACTTGGGATTGCTTTGACACTCTGGTTGTCACTAGCATACTTGTGTAATTATTGTACATATTATCGATTTTGGAAGATTCATATTCTCTGCTTTTTCTATTGATTGGTAAGGGGTGATTTTATTGAAAGCAGAACAAGTACCTCAAGCTATTGAAGAAACATGAAAATTAATGCAACTGTGGGTACAGAAAGTCTACTGGGTCCTTTGTGATAAAGTTGTAGACAGTCAAAGCTGGTACAGAGGGAACTTTCCTTCCACACTGTGAAAGTAATGAGAAAATCAGCCAATAATTTCAGGCAATTCTTGAAAACCCTGGCGCTTCTAACAGTAGAAATATTATGAAAGATGCACTGACTCTTCTTTCTTTTGCTTGCCTGATTTTTAAGTTGATGAGCCCAAAATATGTTCAGGTTAACGAAATTCTGCCCTTGGAACATACAATGTACAATGCAAAGTCAAAATTGCTAATGGTAGTGTAGAAATGAGGTGCTCAGCGTAGCTGCCTGTAAGCTTAATTTCATTTCACAAGTGATTTCTGCTATTCTGCTCTCTGGTTTCTGAGACAGAAATAGTCACCCATTCATTTAGTGTATAATAATAAGCACCATCTATATTTGATGTTATTCAGAACTTGCTTTGAACTGTTAAATGGTCAACAGTTACCATGCAACTGAAAGGTGATAACTTCCCTGTGATTCTTGTTTTAAAGGGAGGGAAATTCTTTGGTTTTAAATTAGTGATGCTGTTTGTGAAACATTCAGCTGAAGGTGCGAGCTATGAAATTCCCTCCCCTGCTGAGGATGCAGAGTCAACAAACACTTCAAACATGCAGCCTCTTTCAGTCACATGTGAAACAAAGCCTCTCCGGCTCTATCAAGAGAATGTATTCAGTGTTAAAAATAGGTTAAAATATGACAGTTCATCTCATTTCCTTGCAGTGCAGCTTAGCATCATGCAATGATGCAGGAAGAGACCAGCAACATGAGAAAAAATATATATCTGAAGAGAATTCATGTCTTCAGGCAAGCTTACTGCCAAAAAATGAAAGCGGGCTTGTGCAGTTTGTAAAGGTCCAGAGGGCCCCTTTTGATGAATGAATAACAGGACAACATCAAAAGCGGATTCCTGGAAATTATGAAACACCTGATGCAGGTTCCCGCACTTTGGACATTTCATGATATTCAAGAGAGATTTTGCATAAAAAGTGAGTTGACACCGTATTCGCAACTAACCAGTGATGAGCTACGTTCTACTGAACAAACACGCTGAAGCTAGCAGGCCCTCAGCTTTCCATCAGACTTGCTCACTGGCAGGTCATAGAATCACGGAATGGTTTGGGTTCAAAGGGACTTTCAAAGATCATCTAGCCCAGCCCCCCTGTCATGGGCAGGGATATCTTTCACCAGACCAGGTTGCTCAAAGCCCCATCAAGCCTGTCTTTGAACACTTCCTGGGTTGGGGCATCCACAGCTTCTCCAGGCAACCTGTTCCAGTGTCTTACCACCCTCATCATAAAATATTTCTTCCTTATATCCAACCTAAATCTACCCTCTTGCAGTTTAAAACCATTGCTTCTTGTCCTGTCACTACAGGTTCTGATCAAAAGTCATTCTCCATGTTTTCTGTAAGCTCCCTATACATATGGAAAGGCAGCAATAAGGTCTCCCCAGAGCCTTCTCTTCTCCGGGCTGAAGAACCGCAGCTCTCACAGTCTTTCTTCATAGGAGAGGTGTTCCAGCCCTCTGATTAATTTTGTGGCCCTCCTCTGGACCTGCTCTAACGGCTCCATGTCTTTCTTGTGCTGGGGACCCCAGAGCTGATGAAGTACTCCAAGCGGGGTCTCACCAGAGAATAGTAAAGGGGGAGAATTAACTCCTTTGACCTACTGGCCATGCTTCTTTTTATGCAGCTCAGGGTAAAATTGGCTTTCTGGGCTGCAAGCGCACATTGCTGGCTCATACCAGCAACCTTAACAATGGATAATAGTGACAGTGAAATTCCCTGAGAGGCCATTACTAGATTCTTGAGACCTACTGGAAGATGCTCAGTCACCCATGCAACCATCAAACTAGGAGGACAACTCAGCTCATCTAGCAAAGTCACATGGCACAAACGTGGTAAGACATGCAGTAGGGCCTAGCAGGGAGCCTTCAGCTTTTGAAGTGCTGCTGAAAAGCCAAGTTAATCTTATCTGTTCACAGCTAGATATGCCTTGTCTCACATGGAGTTTCTCATCCTTTTCTTTGGAGTGTATTAGGAAGGCCTTAGAAATGGTCTTTGAAAAGTGCCCGGGATGTGGTGACTATCTCCAAGGGAGTATCTCAGATTCAATGACTCAGATGAATTCACCTGTTTTTCTTCTCTTTTCTGGGAAAAAAATGAAAGATAAAAAAAAAGTAAGGAAAAGTATTCTGAAAACCCCAAATAAAATGTCTCTGAAAGACAGTGTAGAAGTATGGAAAAGGAAATAAGAACACACCAACGCTGAAGCTGGATACAAAACCAGTCAAAGGGAGTCAGAAGGGCCTGTCTCTCTATGCTAGCAGAGCAGAAAGGGCTGACAGTGGGGCAGATGGTCCTTGCAGGGCAACACCACTGACAAGGAAGAAACGTAATTACTTCTCAATGTTTATTACAGACCTCGTCTTCTTTCCTCCTAGGTATGTCAACATCGCAAAATGACGAGGGGAATTACTGGAAGCTGAAATGTTTTATTAAGATATTTCACTCATCTTAATACACTCTGGTTTTTAGAAGCAAAAGAATGGCTCTGGCCAAAGTTTTCTCTTTCGCACATAGAAGTGCACTGGCATTCACAAGCGTAAGGTTCATTTGCATGGGTTAGGTGGCTACTTTCATGCTCCTGGTGATTAAATCTTAGCTGTAAAACCCCTACCATTATAGTACTCTATAGCTTGTGATTGCATCCAGGAGCGCGTGTCAAGAGCAGTCTCAGGCATGTCCATGTACTTTTCATCCTTTTATTGATTCCTTTGCACCTAAAAAGTCACAGCTGCTTCCATTTCAGGAGATGTACTATAGTTCTTCTTTTAAAACAGTATGACACAGTTCAGTAGCTGGAATGTGCTGCAGAGCTAGGACTGCTAGATAGCTTGTTTTTAATTTTCTCCACAGGAAAGAGTAATGTGTAACTGCTCAGCAGAGTAACTGTCACAAAGAAAGAGGATAGAATAAAAGGCATATTTTGGCTCATGTCAAGATAAAACTGAACCAAAAAAAAAAAAAAATCTTTCTCGCAGTTCTGTCTTTATAACTCTGAAACTGAATTTATATCAAGATTTCTGGTTCAAATGAGAAATCAGCCTCAGACACTCATTGGAGACATTGAGACAATTCAAACTTTCCAAGACTTCCAGTGTGCTGGCTTCTAGTTATTTTGATTCAAACAGACCTCTAATTAATAGTGTAAAAAAATTCTGTAAAAAAACCACTATCAGCAGAGAGTGCTGATGCAAGCATAGGGAAGAACACTTAATTGGGGACAAACTTCATTATACTTTTACATTTTGCAGACTGCCTTTCACAAATACCTGGGTAGCAATCTTAGCACTCGCGGACAATGGCTAGGGGGGCACTCTGAAGCAACAGGAATTTGACCTCACTGCTTTTATTTGCTAAAAATGTTTGACAACTGCTTTTAGATATTCCAATGCTGCTAGCATTGGAAGTAGTGATTTCTTTTTAATTAAAATCTCCTAAAAACTGATGTGACAGGGTTCTCTGCAATAAAAAAAAAAAAAGAACTGGCCAATTAATTAACTAAACTAGAAGGTCAGTTTTAAAATCCTGCTGCAGACTAATTAAATCCTAGACACTGACATCTTTGGCTAAAAATTGCAACCATAGTAATTAGTGTTGCAGGAAATTTCCATATGCCATTGTGCCAAATGAATGAGAGTATTTCATAATTGTTCCTGCAGGACTTCTTACAAATAGCTGGGAGGGACATGGTCCTGCTGCAGGAAATATGCAAAGGCATCATAGTACTTTCATTCCAGTAAGAGTGGTTCCCTAGGTCAGTTGTGTGAAGCAGGGAGAAGTCTGACAAATGTTAGAAATATTATAAATTATTATTATAGCAGTGTCTCCTTCTTGTTGCCTAATACTGTTATAAATATTGCTATCTAAAGAAACAACCACTGCTTAAATAAATAGGGCAAGCCATTAGTCAAAAGGCTGTCGATAAATGCATGCTGAATATGCAATTAAAAATCACCATAGCGAACAATTTTATATGATAAAACAAACGGTGCTGCTAATTATTTTATTTGCATAGATTTGTGTTAACTGTGCAAAGTTGGGTTTTTTTTTTTAATCATTAAATTTTTCAGAACTTCCAAGGATTTGTTAAATGTCAGGCAGTAAAATTAAAATGTCAGCATATGACATAAGGGTCAAGTAGACTTACTAAACCTGAACTGCATCATTCCACATTTATTTCCAGATTTTCTTTTTCTGCTGGAAAATGTGGTAAAAACATGAAGTGTTTTTTGTACAGCCCATGTGCCTTTTGGATACAATAGACTGAGGGAGTTATTCAGACCTTTCTTTTTTCAGAACTCTGTGCAAACTTCGCTCAAAGGGAAAAAGACTGCTCCTATCTTGAGAGGCACTGATATAAGATGATGATTTGGGTAGCTTTTTCCTTAATAAATCTGCCTCTTCAAAGAAAATTAAAATGTCAGAATAAGAAAATGACCAATTTACCCAATAATTAAAATGAGTAAAAGATAAATGACTGTTTCAGATGAGAAGAAAAAAGAGATAGTGTTGCTGTGCTGAGGGACCAGCCTGAAGGACTGGGCAGCCTGGGCTCACAGACTTTGCATGTGTGCCTGAAATGGTGCTCTCTGATGGGCCAGCTTCACCCTCTTGTTACAGGGCAGTGCTCGTTCCCATTACATCCCTATTTTATTCTGCACAAATGTGTCATGATTAGCTCTTGGAAAAATAGTTGACAGTCTCCTCTGTGGTCAGCTAAACTGCAGAATGCTCAGCAGTGCCACACCATATGAGCGGGGAGAGAAACTTTCAGAGGTCTCCAAGCCCTGCTGGCCTAATGTCCTCAAGTCTCTGCAGTTAGTCTGTAGTTTCTTCTTTCAAAGACTAATGTGATGGTCTGTGACTGACTGCAGCAATCAAAGAGCATTCAGGTGCATGTAGAGAACAATTTTCAGGTTGATGTGTTCTTTCAGGTGAACTCATACAGTAAAATGACATTTCATACTTCTCTTAGGAAATTTCAGTATTTTTTATTTTATTGCAAGTGAAGAATATATGTCTTTCAAGCTATTGTTTCAGGCTCTATGCAAACTTAAGTCCTTTCATGGTAAAACTCAGAGTGAGACTGAATAGCCGGGGGATATAATCTGGGGTCATAATGGCAGAACTTCAGGCACATGCAGTCTTATAAAATTGGCCACCTGTAAAGTGACCAGACGACAAGGGTGTTCCAGCTCCTGGGTGCCCCAAATTTTGCACAGGATCTTGAAATTTTGGGAGATTCACACAAGGCCCTCTCCACAGGGTTGTCCAGTCCATAGTCTAGGAGCTACGCTAACAATCCTCCTATCCATCCAATATCCACTGCACCTCAGAGTGGTTTGGCTTTGGGGATGCTCCTCCTAAAGTGATGGGCTTCCTTCTCCTTGCAGAAATGTAGTTTGGGGTAAAAAAGGTGTGTTCCAATGCTAATAACTCCACAAACATACATCTGAATAGAAATAAAGACACTTGTTTGGGCCCCTCCTGCACAGTGTGACAAGCCCAGGTAGATTTTATAATGGTACCTGTTTTTGCTGGGTGCCTCAGCATTGGTTTTCCTTCAGGGGAACATATTTCAGCAAAGACCTCCCTCACCACCCAAGAGACACATGTCCATCACGTCCCCTGCTAGGTCAGTGGGACATCATCCTTCTACAAAGGAAAGGAAACACTAAGCTGTAAGGAAATTTCAAGTGCTTTGCCCTTGTGGAACTTAAATGAGCTGCTGATCACAATAAATCATGCAGTTTCCCAGTAAGGGCATGTTTTTTGTTTTACATTGGCAAGTTAACAGCTTTGTCCTGTTTTATAAATAACCCACCAAGCTTTTTGAATGCTCAGGAGGCTTTTTGAATGCTCAGCAGGGGGGCCTAAGCTTTCCCTGTTCTTATGCCCCAGAGCCAGAGTCCTGCATTTCTGCAATCATTTCAGCTGCAGGACAAAATCTCAATTAAAAAGGGACCTGAAATCTGTAGGGGCACAGGAGTCCTGTATTCAGGACCAAATTTGTGATAACAGGTATTTGTCCAGTGGCAAATGTTTCTGTTAACTTGTTTTAGCTGTCTGTGTAGACATCGTCACTGGAATGCATTTGTGTCAGCCATTTAGAAGTATTTGATTAGGGCACAGAGCAGGAAATTTTTTTATAGATCTGCTGTACAACACTAGGATAGGTACCTCACATTTCTGGGGTTTATTTCCTCTACCCTAGATGGCAATACTGATGCTAAGCCCTAAATGGCAATACTGATGCTAAGCCATCTCTGCATCATACAAAATATGTGTATGGTGAGGGTACCCACACTGTTTTTACAGGCTCTGACGTTTGGGAGGAGAAGAGGAGAAGACCATGGGAGGGCTTTGTCATGCACAGTTTGTGCTGCTGCAGCCTTTCAGAGCACCACAGTATATTTTCACAAATGACCCATTTGTATAAAGCTGTCTGAAAACATTTTCAGCAGAAGTATATATTTAACGCAGGCATGGTGGTATAGTCTCTGGATTTGGAATGCATATTTAAAATAGAAACAGCCTTTCAGTATCTTCAGGATAGCAGCAGGATGCTGGATAATTTACGTTGTGCCTCATGCAGGCAGGTATATAATCCAGCATCCTAAAGCTGCGCATGCCACACACTGAGTACTAAGAAGTTACTTCTGCTTGTAGCATGTTTGAGAGGAGAGGAGAGGCTGGTAAACTCACCAAGCAACAGCACTTTTCTCGAGACAAGAGTTCATCCTCTCTAAAGGCTTTGGAGCAGATGAAGCTGAGCTAATCATCAAGAAACCCTTTAATCTCTATCATTACTTCCGTTTTCATGTTAGACATTGTGACAGCTTTTCCTTGCCGTCAGGAGGGGAAAGCAGTGGTTGGTGCTCTCTGGCGAGACTGGAGCCATTTATGGCAGGCTGAGCTTTCCCAAGTTAGTATTCAGGAGTCATATGCAGGCAGTGAATGGAGAGACGATCTCAAAAAGGTGTTGAGAAGGGCCTGGCAAAATGCAGGGACTTATGTTGCGTTCCTCTCGGCTGATAGTCAAACAAAGGTAGAGCCAGCCATTACGAAAATGTGTTAGTTTGTGGAGAAATACAAAAATAAGCTGGCTACTTCGGGCACTAACTATTACAGGCAGAGAAATAGTACAATAAATCACTGAAATGAAGAAATGTGGCAAGAGGCACTGAAAACTGAGAGATGTTTTGTCACTAAATTGCAGCATTAATAGTGCTTTGAAGCTTCACATTTAAATTGCCTATTTCTGACACTCAAAATGCACATTAGGAAAATGATGCTTATTTTATAGTTACTCATTAAAAGGAAGAGGATAAATAAGATGGAGATTTAAACTATAAATCTCTTTCAAAATGAACAACCAATAAGAAAACATGGAGCAGACAAATAAATGGATAGTGAAAGAATGATTTTTAAAATGCTTTTGTAATCTGGAGTATAAATGAGAAACTGTCTCATCTGATCTAGGATGAGTCATTTTTAGAAGATCTGAGTATGATCTGGAATGCGAGAGATATTCATATGTTACTCGATAATGAAGAAGAACTAGAAATAATAGAAAAGGTTATTTCTTTTCCTTTGCAATAATTCAGGCATTGTGCGAATATACTATTTGTCTCTTCTTTACATGATTGCAGTTCTACATGTATTTCCCCACCTACAGATACATCATCTTTCCCCAACTAACAAGGCATAACTTCAGATTACCTCGTGTAGCCTGTATGACAAATTCAAGGAAAGAATCAGAAGAAGCTTACGCATCACCTTGGCATTTAGTCTTACTGGAAAGGTCTTTCATGATCACCTGTGTAACTTTTCAGCACTTGTTAATGGCTGCTCAGTAGCCTGCTGCTGATCGACTATTTGCATAGCATCTGCATTTATCTAATCTTTATATTTTAAAGACTGCAAAGTTACAGCTCATTTGCAGTGCTTCAGGATTTGAGTATTAAACAAAAACACAAATACAGCAGTAAGCCCTTAATGAGATGTATCCAGCTCATTTTTTTCAGCATTAACTCCATTCTTTATCTTGTTTGAGCATCCACAGTATAAACTATTCATCAGTTCCAAAACTTCATTTTGTTATACCATCAGCTGCTGCCACATATTTTACAAGTTTAAATTCTAATTTTATCCACAATAAGAATAATAATGATGGTTAAAATTGGCATTTATTGTCCAAAGGAAAATAGCTCAAATACTGTAACAGACCATCTTCTCTTCTGCACCTTGCGGAGTTACCAAGCCAAAATGCAATGATATACACTTCTGGCTTGGTGATAGTTGACTGCTACTTTGCACTGACTTCAAATATGATAAAGTCACAAGGTAAGGGAGATGCTAGTTCCACACACTTGTGGCCATAAAAGGAGGTCTGCTTGTGGCAATTCAGATGCCCTGAGATAAACTCCTATCTTTGGAAGTGTCTGAGCGTACACCGCATTTTAGCTCCTAATTTTAATCTTCTGAAGCAAATAGTATAAAACAAACTTTTGCCACCGAGAAAAGGAAACACAATTCTCTGCTTAATGCCACAGTATGGACAAAACCCTCAGGTCTGGGCCACTGGACTGCTTGTGATGAAATCTGTGTCTCACCCTTGGAGCTCTGCTTAGCTTCCAGGTGTGTGGCAGCCCTTCCACAGAGCCCTAGGAGACCTCTTTCACCTCCCTCAATTTTGGGCTGGATTGCCAGGAGTAAAGAGAAGGGATGAAAGCGAGTGTGGTGTCTTCTCTCTTCAGTAGCAATGTTTATTTTTTGTCTCTCCTAAAATGTTAGCTGTCCTGGAAAGAAGAGTCTGCAGTTCTGGTCACGCATAAACATGACTTCTCAATACCATTAGGGGTCACATCCTTTCTCCAGCACTGCCAACAGCACCCATCTTTTTTATCCCCTTGAGAGCTGTGTGAGAGACATGGGACCCATAAAGTAGTTTGCTGCCACTGCTGCAGAGTCGCCCGTGCCCAGAAGGATGATGACGAGTCTTTCATGTCTGGCTTTCTCAGCATTTCCTCTGTGATGATGTGGTCTGCAACAAGGGTCATCAATATCTGCACCAGCTTTGGGAGATCAGGTCTGTCTCTGGTCATATTGATGGTCGTTATTCTGCTGCTTCCCCCCCCCTCCAAATCAAAAATAAAAAACAAACTTCAGAGCCAAAAATTACCTGAGTGTTTCACAAATGCTTGTATTGCAGCAATGACAGCAATTAAGCTTCCACACCCAAGTCAGCTCCACTGTGATCTACAGAAACCCTTATTTTTTCCTGGAAACTGTGCCTACATTTATTAGAGTTCAGTTTTATCTTTAATTTTTTAAAAACTCCATCCCCATTCCTCCTGTTCCCTTTATGTTTTGTGCTTTAATCCGCGGGTTTGTACATGCTGCAGTTTTCATGAACAGGCTAACATGGTGTGGGGTGCATATTGCTCTGCATGCCTCATACCAAATTTCTGTTCACATTCATTACAAGCAAAGGCTATCAGGCTGCATAGGTTTTTCTTGCAATTTTAAAACATGTTCATATCAGTTAAGGAGTTTTATGCCCAGGTTGGCTTTTATTGTCAATGGGTTTATTTGGGCAACAGAGGCCAAAACTTTGTCACTGTGACAACTTTTATACCATCTTTGTGTCTTGCTTGCAAAAGAACAATGTTTTGCAATATCCAGTTGTTGGTCTTAAAATCTTCATGACAAAGACTTCATTAACTGTAAAGCTGATAATATATATGGTAATATAATCATACGATAAATATTATAACATAAGTAATACAATAAAGATGGTAATATAATACAATCCTGGGGTTTTTAATCTTTTATATTTTCTTTGGATGCTACAATGTTTCTGAATTTTCACAGTGGAAAATTTTATAAGTGCCTTGTCTTTATTGTTAGTTCATTTGCACTAAAGAATTGTCAGCTTCACAAACTTCTTTGTAGCTCCCAGTGGAACTAGTGCAATTATAAAGTTGTGCCAATTTGGCTTCTTAGCAGAAGGTATCTACTGGAAGAAAACAAATCTCTACATTAGATTCCATCATGAACAAACAAATCGTTTTAATTGGCTGCGTAATGAGATGGCCTTTTGTAAAGTACATACTTGGAAAGTTCACTGTTAAAGTGGATCTCAAGTTCTGCACAGGATGAGTGTTGCAGCAAAACTAATTGTATGAAGTACAGCATGGGTATGTTTCGCTTTGAAATGTAGATTATTCATGTATTTCTTTTTGTTATCTGTTTAGCTAATTTTAATAATTTAACAGGCTCTGAAATCCCACGGTTTTACAACCTTATGTACTAGATTTTTCTTTATTCAAGAGAAAATAGCAGTGTTATAATGCAGTTATAGGTCAGCTTGATTTTAAAAGGTTGTTATATTTCACTGTTTCTTTAAACTTCATTGTTTTTAAACAGGCAACTTCAGAGTTTCTAAGACATTATGCTTAGACTGCTCAATTCCACTTCAACCTTTTCATTCTGTAGATGACTTTACTAATTGTGCAAACCAATACCTTTCTGGTAGTGGAGCAGGGGCAGCTCTCACCTTTGAGCTTATGGAATCCATCCCCACAATAACTTCGTAACACTTTGTAAAATCTTTCCTACTCCCTTGCTTGTGGTGAGCATGGCTGGTGCCCGTGCCAGCAGCCAGCCCACAACACGACACAGCAGACGTAGCAGCACACCCACAGTGGCAAATTCCCCGTCTATCCCCAAGCTCACAGATGTGGGTATGTGCAGCTTGGGCTGAGTGAAAGGCTTTTAAGATATAATTAGAAGGTCCCAAAACCCTGTCTGTCCCATGATTTTTTTGGTGAGGTAAGTGGTAAGAATTTCTTGTATAACTGAGTGCTTTAGCTGTCCTTTTCATGGCGAAGCTGAACAAAGTAGATTAGCTTTGTGTTGGAAAACAAGTTCAATAAATGCATTTCAGAGCTCTTGTGCATTTGTGTGCCTGTGTGGTAGGTAGCCCTTCTTGGGGACTTTCTTGGCTGTCCCCAAGCCCATAGAGATAAGCCTGTGGCAACTTGTCCGGAGCTTGAAAAGAGGTCACAGAGGAAAGTTAAAAGGGTCTTTACAGGACATGAAGGAACACTTGGTCTGTTTTCCAAAGTCTAATCACTAGATATTTTTGCCTTGTGATGGTTATCTTCCTACTGAAAAACTTTACTGTTGTTTTGTACAAACTTGCTTCCTGAAACTTTGATTGTGTAAAGCATAGGCACACACTCACACACATCTATGACTGTTGAGATCCCCACCAGCTAAAAGGTACCAGCACCAGCACTATGGTGGATAAGCATGGTCTCAGAAGACAGGACAACAAAATATTTCTGAAGTAAAGGCTTAGAAATATCTAAATAATAAAAATGTGTCAAGGGAATTAAAAATGGAGTCATACTTTAATGCAAGTACTTCCATCCAGATTTTAAAACATTTGCATAAGATATCTTAAGTTATCACATTTCTCTTTCCATTATGAACAATGTATGAGAAATTTTTAAAATTCTGCTTTGCTATATATTTTTGGCTACTTTTCTATACTCACTTTAAATACTTAGATGGTATTTTCTCTGTTTGGGCTTTTTTGCCTTCTTAAGGAGGTGCTGTAGAACATAAAAGCAGAAAGTGGGAAAGCCATATCTGAAAACAAAGTCTTTAAGGTAGAGATATCAGTGAAGTCCTGATCCATTGAGACACTTGAACACATAGAGCTGGAAGAACCTGAACAGTCCCATTAACACCAGAGAGAATATGTGTGTACTTAAAGCTTAGTTTGAAGCTTTTCTGGTTTAGAAGCACATGGTGATCAGGTTTTCAGCTGTAGCCTAAGTTGATGTCAACAACAAATTGTTATTTTTCTGTGGACATTTCAGAATGTCAGAAATCGGATTGCTTGCTTTGCACTGTTGTGGGAATTGGCATGCAAAAAAAAACCCCACTACCGCAATCTGCATTAGTTAGCATCTTTTTAGTAGAAAAGTCAAAGATTAGATGGGCAATAGAAATGAACAACTTTTAAGCCTTCATAATTGCTCCAGGTCAGCTGGCAGCACACTGCTGGGTTGGTCTGGCTGCTGCTTTTGCTGTATTTGGCTCATATCTTTGGTGCATATGTTCTGTGGGGAGTAAAAAAAAAAGCAGCTAAGAGTTTTCATCACAGTGTCTCTCAAATGCACTGTGTTCACCAACATTAAATATGTCTCCATTTTATTTCAAAAGTACCTGTTCCTGTGGTAACTAAATGCAATACCCATCGTCATACTTAGCATTTAGCAGACACTTGCCTTGGCATCACTTCTCCCAGCGTCCAAGGTTCATTCCTCTCCTTTATATCCACCGCAGATCTCATAGCCTTTTGCAAAACGCCAGCTAAGCACCTTGTTTGACAAATGCACCGTTTTCCCTTCAATAATGGTTAGATACAAGTATGATGTTTGCGTTAAAACTGAAAGATTGTTTGAACCACATCATACCGAGTTGCTGTGTGGCCAAAGCCGAGGCTGCACCCTGCCTGATGCTGGCACAGAGGTGCCTGGGCCACCAGGACGAATCCAAAAGTTCCCAGTGCAGCAGCAGCCCTTGTTGCAGCCCCAGTGCTTCAGAAGAGGCAGAAATCTAGGAATTCGTATCCCAGTCTCTGTTTGTATGAAATTACTTCTACATGGTGTTTAGATGTGTTTTCATGTACCAGACACATTTGAATTATTTACAGAATGTGTTAGCTTCAAAGAACCTAATCAGACTACAGTAGTGTGTTTTAGGACCTAAAAAAGCAAGTTCTGCTCCTGTAAGTAATTACTGCTTTAATGAACAAACTCAAGAGAGTGAAATGGATAAACAGATTTTGTGGGATCAGGGCACAGAACATATTTTCAAGTTAAGGAGTGTGTCAGTGTAATATCTATGAATGCTACAAATATTTGTGGCAAAAGAAATAACAGCACTAAAACTTTATAGTGCAATATAGTCTATTCAACATCAAAGAGGCAAGTATTTTTTTCAGTGTGAATTAATACAAAATCAGTATTTACTCACCTACAACAGAACTCAAATATTTGGGTAAAATACTGTATTTGAATTTTACATCAAAACGGATCATATTTAGCCTCTGTGCTGCTGACACACCTGTTATCTCAAGTTCTTTGTCTTCATTTCAGCAGTCACAAACTCTGCCATAATCCTTAAGTACTTTCATATTCAATAATTCAATTTACAGCAGCTTCAGTTACCGTAAGAAGTGTCCTTATAAAAATGACATCCAAACATTCCCTATGTATTTCTGCACCATAAATTCCATATGAAATTCACTTGGTTTAAAAGTCAATTCAAGATTCTTTGATCAGCAGTGAAGATTCAGCCTGGTAGCTTCAAGTTAAACTGTGTTATTTCTGTACTTTATGTATCATCACTGACTATAAAAGTTGTAGAATAAGAACTTAACTGGAAATTCTCCAGGGAAGTGTTTGAGACAGAATGCAGTATGTTCATGTGTAGCTATATTGCCTCTACTCTGGTGACAGAAAGAAAAATATGTTTTTTACAGTAAACTGAATGCATATCTCTCAAAAGTCTCACAGGGAACTGTTATTTATAACACCAAGCTGCCATTTTAAGATGGTTACTTTTTTTTTGTTTTTTGACTGACGCCAATAATAAGGATTCCAGGCAGCAAATCAGATCCCATAATGAGTATTTTACCACTTTCATTCTTGTCAGTGTTTTAGAAGATAATCTTGAACTTCTGCTGAGGCACTAAGGCTGAAATTTAGACCAGTTCTGGTCATTAAAAATCCCTGATTCTAAAACTTTCAGGTCTGAAAAATACAGCCCAACTTGTTATCAAAAAACCCTCACCTGTGGACAGCTGTAAACCTATTTACTTATTACTGTTCTTAAATCACCACAGGGTGAAAGAGAAATGAAAGATGTTATAGCTCTCCCCCCTTTTTCTTATTTGTGGCATGTCTGACCTGTACCCCAGCCCTTCAGTTATGATTTTACTGTGCACGATTTACTAAGCACAGGAAACAGCAGCCTAGCTTGTATACTCCCAGTCAAAATCAAAGGACCTTCTGTATGTCAGGGATATTCTGTTACTAAACCCCAACATTATTAGTTTTTCTTTCCTTTTGACAACAAAAATAGAAACGTGTCAGTGAGAGAAACTCATCAATTATCTGGATTTTTTGAAGGGCAGATCTGAGCCTTCTGAACCTTATCCTATTTTTAACAGAGTTTGCTACAAACAGGGAAGAAGTGGCTTGGCTGCTTGCCAAATCCTCCAGATCCGACTTAAACACCCCTTCCCTCTCACTGGCTTTGTCTAGACTAGGATCTGTAGGGGGTTCGTTTGCAAATGTTTACTCACCCTTTCTAACCTGTGTGAAAATTCAGGCATTTTTAAGGCAGATTGTCTTCGACAAACATTGGTCTCACCTAGCTAAAACTTCCCAGATGTCCATGGCCATGGTCAGCCACTGAAGCACTGGCTGTGAGGGCACCAGGCATTACTGCCAGGCACCAGCTGCTTGTTCCTGTGCTGCTGAAAGCATCACATCGGTGGATTTTTCTTCCTCTGAGGGCAGCATCAGCTCAATGTACCACTAAATGAGGTCCAAACTGAGACAGAAGATATTGCACTGAGGCAGACAAGGAGCACAGGCATCCACTGCACATGACTCACCCAGTGAAAAAGTCTTTGTGTGGTGGCTGTTTGATTAGCCTAGCAAAATCCATAGACCTCAGCAAGGGTTTTCTCTGAGGCCAAACTGTAGGACTGTACCTGAACCAAACATTTGGGAATGGAAAGCTGTCAAAGAACATGGGCGCACACGTGTGCAACTGGGGAGGATATTCAGAAAAAGTGCACATGATGCTCTGTCTTGTGACATGCATGATCCTCAGGGATTCATTTAGGCACCCTTCATGCAGAGTCAGACTTTGGGTCTCCTGAAGGTCGTATTCAAAGCCTGCAAGTATTCAGCTTGTAGAAACTGTAAATGTTGAGCTGAAGGTCAGTTTCCATGTTTTACTGTGAGTTTCTGGTCTTTCTCTTGAAAACATGGCCTAGTTATTAAATTCTTATCACGGGTACTTGTTCCTGAACGTTAGAGCATGTTTATAGTCTCCATCCACTACCATTGCCCTTAGGATCCCAGTATATAGAAACAGGCTTTGTGAGGACAGCTTACAAGGTTTTTCTTCCTTATGAAGAATCTCACTGATGTGAGTGGGAAGATGTCTATCACTGCCATGCAGAAACCCTCCTGCCAAAGAGAAAATTGCTTGCTGACTACCAAAGCTGAAGGAACAGAGAGAGATGGATCTATGGAGGAGTGAACAAAGGGAGAGGGAGAGGCCAGCCCTGAAACGGATGTTGTTCTTTTCCATTGTGAAAGCCACACTCATCATTTTTGGAGTCCAAACAGTTACACAGTGGACATTCTCTTGACCAGCATTTACCTCATTTTTAAAATACAACTTTCATTATGTGTTAGAGCTCATAAACACAAATGTCTGCATTGCTTCCTCTCCCTCTCTTCCTCTCTTAAACTTCAGACTGCTGAAGTGGAAATCAGGTGTTGTTCTTGTTGCTGTTTTTAACTTGGCATAACATTTGCAAATGATACCTTCTGGATTTGCTGAGGTGCAGAAGACTGGTTCTGCAGATCACACCTTCACTCCAGCATGGAAAGGATGAGCTGAACAAAAGGAGGGGGAGAATCTTTGTTTCTCTGACAGAGACTATTGTCACTCCAATGTGAAACTTTGGCTCATCCTCTGTTTTGAACAGGTGGATGAATTCTTTGAATCCCTGCTGAGAAAAAAAGTTACATGATTCTGACTCCTTACCTTGAATTAATTAAAAGTTTTTAAAAATGTTGGAACATAAGGCTTAAGCTGTTAACTAAGACACATGGTTAAGACTTGAAATATTACACTTTTCTGCTTTGCAAATATACCTGAAAGGTTAGCATGCAGAGTCATCTTATAAAAACAAAGTCTGAGGTGCATCCATAAAGATTTTTGGCCAAATTAAAACCTAATGTTTAAGCAGGTGCAGCTTCCCCGTTGTGTGGATAAAGTTTGCCATAAACTGCAGCCTAGAGTTAGTGACATTAACAAGCAGGTGGAACAAGTTTATCCTGTTTTAATTGGACTATAATATTGTCTCATTAGAAAACAAAGCAGCCACCTTGGCATCACAGGCACAGAAATCATCATGACTTTCTGCTGCCTGGAACAGTTAGGTAGCTGCTGCTTTTTTCTTTTCTTGTCCTTTGATCGTGTGTTTAGAACAGAAAACTCACATTACGTTTCTTTCTCTCCCAGACCTGGTGATTTTTAATACAATTTTTTCCATCGGCTGTGAAGCCTGAGCTCTTTTCTGGAAGAAATGAGTAACCATTGTCCTTTGGTGACTATTCAGGCATGTCTGCAGCTCGTGTTGCTATGCCCAAATTAGCTTGACCTGAGATGCTGGGCAAATTTTTGAAATACCATACACTCATTCTCAGAATTAAGAATCCACCGGTGGTGTTTAATATATGTAGAACTTTTTATCTACAGATATTTATATTTTTTTATACTGATAATATGTGAAGAGTGAGAAATGGTTTGAGTGTGAAGAATGTGACTGAGACTCAGGGGATCTGTGTCCTCCTCCTCCCCACTGCCACTCATTTCTCACCTGATTTTTGAGCAAGTCATTTACATCTCTTTGCATCAGTTTCCCAGTGCACGTAAAGGAGATTTTACAGCTATTTAAGATTAATTAATTAATAACTCTAATATTATTTCCTATCTTCCCCTGTATTGTTCCATTGGGATAGAGACTCTATGCCTACACAGTAACTGGCAGGAGAAACCCTGTTATAATTGGGGCTCTTTAAGTGTTTGTAAGTATCCATTTAGTGAAAGCTGGTTTGCCTAAACTATCCTGCCACACTCATGGATGTGGCACATGCTCTGGCAATGAGACCCCTCAGAAAGATGGTGATTCTCCAGCTGTCATTCATCATTCATGTGCCTCTGTTCTACTTTCAACCTCCCTCCCAATGGTAAGTACAGAGAAAACCCTTCCAATTTATAGCAAATACAGGCTATAGATACAGAGAGCGTACATTGCCAGCTTCTGTGCTACAACTGTAATGAACAACTACTTCTCCTAACCTCCTGCAGTGCTGTGTGCTCTCCGCTCCACATGCAGATGGAGAAAATTCAGTGTTTCTTTGGAGTCCTTCCACACCTTTCTGGTTCAGCCCCTTGGCAATTAATGGATGGCTTGAAAGCTTGCTAGAAAATGTAGTTCTTTAGCACTGCAGCACTTCTTACTTAGTACTTTGCAAGTGAGTTGTAAAAATTTGCCCTGGAGACAGGGAAATGCAAATATAAATTAGATGGAGCACTAATAACATTACATTACAGAACAATGCAAACCATTTTGGACACCCCACAGAGAAGAAATCCATGCATTCCTTTCTGAATCATCTTTATGGAAATTTCTGTAAACGTGCTGTTATTAAAAGAAAACAGCAATTATTTCCTTCTTTGGTTCATCAGTTGCAGGGAGGGTGAGAATCAGCAGGGGAATTAATCTTGTTTTCTTCCCTCTTCTTTTCTTTTTCTTCCATGTGCTTGTCAGAGAGCTCTCACATGACAGGAACCAACAGCGTAGAAGCCTCCGCTGGTGGAAGAGAGCAAGAAGGACGGGAGAAGTGGTCAACATCGTTACAGATGGGGCTCCGTAGGTGGAAGTAGTTAAGAGAATAGCAGAAGCAGACAAGGTTTCAGCTAACAAGGCTACTCAGGAAGCCAAAGCTATTAAGATATTTTGACATAACATTTGCAAGCCTCACAGGGGCCATCATTATAAATTAGATTTAGTATTGATCAGACAGTTCAGCATCGGGGCTGGAGGAAAACTGGACACAGAGTTCTTACAAAATTGGCACTTCAGATTCTGCCTTCTGATTAACACAGAAGAGCAGAAAACCCCCCATCTCCTCACTGACCTCAAACGGTGTGACTGCTCTCCTCTTCCTGGGGGCAGGCAGAAAGTTGCAGTCATTTGGAGTTGGTAAAATGTTTCAAAATTGCAGTTGGAGTCATAAAAAGGACATTAAAACATGCCTGTAAGATACAAGTTAAATCCAACATGTCTGCAAATGCTAGCAGCTCCTCGCTAATGAGGCCTACTGGAGATTTTGCAAGCGTATCATTCAGGATGAAAACTGGCTGGCCGTGTGTTACAAGGTGTACTGGGGAAGGGATCTGGTGATTTAACACACGGGGAGAAAGTAGCTTGTGAGGCTCGCTAGATCAATGGGGATTCCAGCGTTATACCTCAAATTATAAGCCCTCTTTTCTAACGTTCACCTTTTGCTGTGTGACACCCACACCTTCCTCTTTTTTTCTCTTTTCTCTTTTTTTTTCTTCTTTTGTTCCAGCAGTGTATTTTCATGCCTTTCCACTAAGCACCACCAGAGCAGAAAATACCCAAGGTTTATAAGGAAGCCACATGTAATTCACTGCAGCTGACAGGTTTTTTGTCCAAAATGAAGGTTTTGCTGCCCTCTCTATCACTTGGCAGTGTTCAAATTGCCAAAGAAAATTCCTGCCAACAGCTTGACAAGCTGCTTCACACCAGCCTTTCCCCCGGGCACGGCAGCACACAGGGACCGGGCGCTCTCACCATGTCGAACTTCACATGAAACGCAGCTGGCAGGGGGAGATGATGGTGATCCACCTCGTTCCGCTCCCATGGCCCAGTGCTAAATATGCCTCCTCTGTTTGAGACCTTTTCCTCTGCCCAATTGACTGGAGTTAAAGCCGCAGATCTCCAAGGTGTGTGCAAGAGTGCAATGATATTCGCTACACCTCCTTCTTCCTCGTTGCAAGAAACTTCAATGTTGTCCCCGGTGCGAGCTCCGCGCTGGCCCCCTGCCAGCAGCATTTCTGGGTGGTTGGCCTTGGCGTCTAGACACACACACTGTAAGTCTTGTTCAGTCCCATTTCTAATGCTCCCCAATGCATGGTTTGTTTTGGGATCCCAGACACTACACTGGCTGTGTAGGGATTGCATGTTGTGTTCACAGTGTCCCCCTGCATGTCCAGCCCTCCATGGCTTGCTCTTCTGACTTCTTCCCATTCCCAGAGGTGGCACAAGGCACCTCTGGCCCTGAGCAGATGTTCGTGGTCCCCTCGGCAGGACTGGTACTGGCCTTTCCTGATGCCTCAGCCCTCACCCTTCTCGACTGCTGCCTCCATACAAACATTGCGTGCTTTAAAACGCTTCATGTCCACTGGCAGCCAAGAGTCAATGTTTGCTCTTACTCAACTGTGAGCTGCTATCATGTCCCTGCAAGCAGCTACTGCTAAAACAGAAAAACCCCAGACGCCATGTCACCATTTAGCAATTAATACTTGATGAAGTATAACCTCCCTTTTCCTTGCCAGTGAGGAGAGATGAAGCTCCACAGACAGTGAAGCCCTACTGGGATTAGCCCTGCTTCCTGGTGATCCTGTTGGGCCACTGCCGCTACCTTTCATCTGCTCCTCCAACCTCTGCCTGCAGGAGAAAGCATCTTCCCTGGGCCACTTCCCACCTCTCAGGTCTCTGATGGGGACGAGAATGTGGGAAATGCCCTTCTGAAGACACATAGAGAAAACCAGGACTGCTCTGGGTACCTAAGGGGCAGTTCAAAAGTAATTAAACCTTTTAATTAGGAGTGACTGACTCTGCTGATCCCTACAGCATCAGGCTTCAATAACTCTTATGGGGTACTTTTAAATAAGCCCTTGGCTTCAGAGAAGTACAAGATGTGTGGCCGGCACGATGGCAGCTGTTGTCAGGAGCCATGGAATGTGCTGGCTATCTCCTCGGGGGAGCTGGAGGGCTCACACGGTTTCTCCCAAAGCAGAGGAGATCATCTCCCTCCACCCGCAAGCCAAGGTGATGGGTTATTGCGGAGCTGTGTGGGGAAGCAGCAGGCAAGAAGCGGAGAAAGCCTGGCAGCGGGAGAGGGGTGGCCGGCATCCTCCCACCACCACGTTGTGGTGGATCGAACAGAGGTGTTCGAGTGCCCAGCTGCAGAGAGGGCTGGGAGAAGGAGGCTCTTTAAGTAAGACTATTCAAGCCTTTATGTCTCGTCTCTTGACCCACAGTGCCCCAGTAAGGAGCAGAGACTGCCCATAAATTGCAGTTTAAATCCACAATACCCCTGCACTAAACTGTCATCAAATGGTTACAGGTAAAATAATGAGACAAAAATGAAGGCTGGAGAAGGATTTTTATTGCTTTTAAAAGGTCTCCCTTGCAAGATGCTTGCCTTTTATTTCGAAGATGGTGCTGAAGAGTATTAAGAAAGCAGGGGGAAATACAGCCCCCACATTTGAAGTGAGGAAAAAACAATACTTTAATCACCACTCCTATTTATAATGTAATCTCTCTTACATTTTGTTTCAGGGTGTTTTATTCAGCACATCTTTTGTAACTATTTCTCTTTTGACTTTATGGAAGATTATGCTAAATGTCAAAATGTCTCTTTGGGCTCATAAAATAATGCCATAATAAAGCATCATTTTAACTTAGAATGGGTAAAACAACCTATAAAATAAAATGGAACATTTTGACATTAATTGAAAAAGTTACCTGCTTTTCTAGTTTCAGCAGATTCATGTCAGCATTAAAAAAATAAATTAGGTTACAGTTTATTACAACATGCGATGACCTTTAACTAATTTTATAGCAGTTTATTGTTCTGTTGCAGTCTTCTAATCAGCATTGTGTCTGAAGGAAATGATAAGCAGACTTTCTCCTTCCTCCTAAATTCTGTTATTTTTAATCCTTATGCACAGAGCAGGATTCCTGCTGCAGCAAGTTAACTCCGTTTATTTTACAGTTGTTTGAGTGTTGTAATGTCCTCCTGGTGACTTTTTTCCTTACATTTGTTAACTGTTGAGAGTTTCAGAGCTGTTTTATTGCCAACTAAATGTGAATAACAAACTAAATTTGGCCACTACAGCATTCAGACCTGTTCTTCCAACTTTGAATGACAGTAAATAGTTCTACTAGAAACTGTGCATAATTTTCCATCGGAAGACTTTCTAGCTGCCATTTGTACAATGAATGTAGCCTCGAGGTAAATTTATACCGGCAGACTTGACGGATGTTTACAAAATGCACAACACCGCACAAGCACATACACAGAAACACACACTAGGAGGGTGTTTTAATAAGGCTACAAAATTATTTTAGAAAGTCTCTGCAGAAAGACACCCTGCAAGTTTTCCTAAGTGGGTTTTGCAATTTAAAAAAAAAAAAAAGGAGAGAAAAATACATTAACCAAATGCTTCTAGCTGAAATTAAAATGTCCATGATACATTGCTTGAGGATAATAAATTTACCCCTTCTGTTTTTCTTGTGATCTAGTTATAACTGTGTTAGAATATAACAGAAGATACATGATTTAAACGAAAGAGGTCAGAATTGAACATTTTGGGTAGTTCAATAAAAAGGAAAAGAAAACAGTGATGAAAAACAGCAAAGCAAAAAAGCCAGCAACAAAAAAGACAGCAAGGGACTGGTGCTGCTGCCTTCTTGGTACGGGCTGGTAACAGTTCCTAAGCTAGGGGAAACTTCAGCTGACTGCTTAGATCAGTTTTCTTCACAGCATATATCTCATCTTTTCTGTTCATGTGTTAGATCTATTATTATAAAGCATTGTAATTTCCACTGTCATACGACTAAGAGAAAATATTTCTAAAGCTTAGCAGTGAGAACACAGAGTAGTTTAGATTCTATTGACGTCTCTAATCTGCTGAAGCATTGAATTCCTTTTGTTATAATGAAAATACTACATTTCTGTTGTCATGTCCAGAGAATTCTGGTGGAAATTGTAAGTTTTCTCAGACAAAGTTGTGTTTGACTATTTCTCTGATGAGGTGAAAGGTCAATTTTCTTATAGTTTCCATGCTTCATTAAAATTCAGCTTCTGTGCTGTGTAATGTGGGTAATATTAATTTTCTAAACATTGATGTACAGCAGCTGCTAACTAATTTCCATAATGGTCGTTCTATTCTAAGGGCATTAAACCTGAAACAAGGTGGATCCAAATGGAAAAAAATGTAGATGATTACTGGCCATCTGCCAAAAAGATGCTTGGGGACGTGAAATTTCTGGAATCACTGAAGGTTCGTTTCGATCAAATATTCATATTCTGAGCCATGTGTCAACAATTTCACTGTTTAAAGACGAGGAGGCTGTGGAGGGGAATATTGACACCATCCCTCACATGGGAGTTTGCTTTCAGACTTCTTATATAAAGAAGAATATATTGTTAAAGAAGAATACAGTTAACGTTAAGAACATTAAGATGTGTCCAAAGGAAGGTGCAAAAGTAATGGAGATACGAATTTCTTTGCTTGGGGAAAGGCAATGTGGGAGGAGAGAGGTCATAGTAATGCACTCAGCTTTGAAGTCAAGCATAACCATATGCGTGACCATTTGGGAAATGCTTCATGTATTTTCATTTCCACAGGTTCGTTATCCTAACGCCAGTAGACAGGATTATGTTTTTTAACAGAGGGAGCCACAGTCCTACATTAATAGACTCACATGCCCAGGTGGAGTCCCAGGCTTGGGAGCCTGAACTGGTAAACCAGCCAACACCTTCCGGTTACATTCACTCCATGATATTTTACTGGTCTGCTCCCGAAAGTCACCTTCTTCTGGGAGAAATTGCCTGCTGCATCCTATTCGGTCCCATTTTGCTTATTGCCAAAGAGTTCACCAAGATCCATCTGCAGTCAGCAGTGAGTTTCTCCAGCAGACTATTCTTCTCTTCCTGAGCATTTCAGAAACCGCCTCTCATTTTCTCCAGTGAATTTGATAAGCGATGTTACTCAAATATACATCAGCTCACGAGCAATGGTTGTGCAATTCATCTTCATTACTGCTCCAGTTTGACTGCATGTCTTGGTTACGTGGCGCTGCACATGATGGAGAGTTTTCTTCCCGGTAAGCTGAGCCAAAATGTGATAAACCAGGGAAGATCTGTGCACAAATAAAATGGTGATGAGAGCTGTTTTGCCAATGGAGGATTGATTAGCACTCCACCTATGCTAGCTAGCCCTGCTTTCTTATCACTTCCATTTCCTCAATGTATGTGCTATGAATATAAAAGTGCGAAAAAATTAATAAAAAGACCACTACAGATGAAGGAATGCCTACTGCTGGCGGATCCCTGTGGGCTAACTAAATGCCAGTCTAAATGCTGTTTTCTATGGTAAGAGCAATGAGAAAGGAACAAAGACAGGGTCAGGCATTTGGAGCCGTCAAAGAGGGCAATGGCATTCCTGGGTCTTATTAGCTTGGCTTCATGACAGACATAACCCACCTTCCATGTGCAAAAATGAGTTTTTATACCTGCTCCTAACTGTGCGGACCTGTTCTAAAATGCTAGGGGTTTCCCACTGTTTGCACGTGGGAAATGTCTAATACAGCTTGGCAGTGGTCTGTTTTTTACCTTTCATTTCCCTGCTGCCTGGGTTCCCCTGATTTCAGCCTTGTTCCCCCTCCCCTATCCCCACCCCAGCAATGATTAGGTCAGCCATTGACAGCATTTGGCTGTGTGTAACCCGTGATGAGAACGTTTTAATGAACGTCAGAAACAAATGCCCAGCCTATATGGGAACTGCACTCGCCACTTCTGAATGTTTCTGTGTCCTTCTAACTCACTTGTCAAGGCCTTTCTCTGCACACGTGCAGACCTAATGGAAAGTTTCTCCATTGCCCATCTTTTTCTCTAACCTAGACAGAGTTGTGTGTTGCGATGTGAAACACAGACTTCGTACTCTCTGCCCTTAATGGCATGTCTAGCAGCAACAATCTGGCTCTTCTGATGCAACATGTGCCAACGAAATCCCCATGACAAATACCTTAAAAAGGTATTTTTTGGTTCTTTGTGCTCTGGTTTCATAACATTAAAATGCATGCAATGGTGCATGTAGACCAGCTCCGTCTGGTCTAAAGCAAGATTAAATCAAGGCGAGAACCAAGTGACATTTCAGTTTCCAGAAATCTTTGTGACTTAGCTTAGTCGCTTCATAAGCGAAAAACTGAGTTTGCATCTTTGTCATTAATAATCCTTGATGGATGTGTCTTTTCTTAATTTATGTAACTACTTTTTCAACTGCTTTATACTTGGGCCCCACTGAAATGAAATGGGACATGAAGAATATCTTTACTAGTGACAATCCTCGCTCTCTTCTTTTTTTGTATCGGTATCTTTTCAACACAAGTGTAATTCTTTTTTTTTAATCTTTCAGAATAGCTCATTTCTGAAATTAGGAGAAACATAACAATTTCCAGCCAAAAATGCAGCATTTTAGGAAATACTGACATTGCTGTAAGTAAGAGCTTTGAACAGGAGGGAAAAAAAAGTCGTCTTAGCTTTAAATACAGCACTGTAATGAAAGATTATCATGTAGAAAATTAATGACTGTGTTATACCAAGCTGAACTGACTGTCCCCTTCTGCCCTCATAGTGGCCACTTGATTTTAACCCTGCTAAGAACACCACATAAATAATTAAAGCTACCTGTTGGGATGAGCCTGAGGAAAGGGCAATGGGCAGGCAGGGCTGGGGACACTGCTCTTGCCCTGCAGGGCTGCATCCCTGTTGCTCTCTCCAGATGCAGGGGACTTGGGGACCGCTCCCCATTGGCCCCTCATCCACCTCCTCTCCCCCCAGGGCAAGACAGGCCCAGAGATAATACCCTGATTTTATAGGTAGGGAAAACTGAGTTTTCGATGTTTATCACAGGAAAATAAGGACGAGCCACACAGTCATTATTTCAGCAGAGAATTAACAAACAAGCTGGGCATGTCAGCACCCATTGCAAAAGTTGTGCTCCTGATCTACTCAGAATAAAGTCATTATGAAAGGAGAGGGAGAACATGGTTTTGTGTTCTCCATTAGAAGTGCTGTTATGGTGCTCTCTGTTCTCTTACACATTTTATTAGGATAATAATTTCAGTAAACTACATCTGGCTTTCCTGAGGGCTTTCCTCGGGTTAAACAGGCTGTCTAAAAATATCTCCCCTTTTTTTCAAAATGTTCCTCCTTTTTATCTTCCTTTTGATGGCTTTTCATTTGAATTATTTCTCTTTTTTTTTAAGATTACTTTAGCACGTTTTTCCCCTTAATTCTATAATCTTTTCAACTCTAGGCTCCTTTGTATTTTGTGCTTTTGTACCCTTTTCTTCTCAAGTCCTTTTCATGTTTCCTCCCTTTTGTTTTTTCCTGGGAGCCTTTATTGTCATTTTATCCTTTATTTTTAGTCTTGAGCTGTACAGTAGGAACTAATGCAAAGAAAATTGAAAAGGAAAAAGCTGCATAAGGCAATGTAGTAAAGAACAGTCATATTCTGAGCCATAGGAGAACTTACAAATGAAGGCACAGTAGTGAAGCCCATATACTCTTGGTCTCTGTGGTGCAATACCCATGAAAAATAAAACAGTGACATTTCCTTTAAAAAACAAAAAAGGGAAGCCAATAAACAAATAAAAACCCCACACCTGTGTGTGCCTATGACTTTGCTATAAAAATGGCCTGGAAATGGACCTCTTTGCAACAAGAATCTGAGCTAAATCCCCCATGCATTGAGATAAATCTATTTTTAAGGCACAGATGTGAGAGAATTTGCCTGGAGACTCCTACCAAGTGAGCAGAACCTGACAGTGACTGATTTTGGTTTGTGCTGGAAGCTGACTTACTGCTTTATGAGTTAACAACTTATTGTTTAAATGTTTTAATGTTGATTTATGCCAAGATTGCCTGCTTTGTATAAAGAGGTATAAAACCAGCTATCTTTTATATAAATCACATTCCTGATAAAGTCTCTTTTCAACTGAGAAGAAAAACATGGCCAATTAATATTGGGTATTTGACAGATTGTTGCCACCATTAAACTGAACTATCTCTGTGTGCATCAAGTCCCATCCTCCTATTTTACTTTTCCATGCTGCAACTAAAATTGAAGAAAAATATAAGTTGAAAAGGGGAGGCTCTGAGCAGCAGCTCCCAGGGACTAGTGCTGCACAGTGCTCCATGCTTGCGCAGGCCCCCAATCTCACCTGCCATGTAGGTGCGAAGCGGGGCTGAGGACACCCAGCGCCTGCCCAAAGCACTGGGTTTGGGCTCTCACTAACTCTGATTGCCTCACAAGGGCCAACAGAAAGAATGTTTTTTCTTGCTTGGTTACTGTTTTTGTGCTCCTCCTTATGAATTGCTCTGTTGATGCTCTCGGTTCCCACAAGCCCAGAGCCGTGGGCAGGTCCAGCCTCCGCTCCCCCTGGCTGAGCTACTCTGTGCCAGCTTGTTCTGCTGCTTTACTGCTGTAGGCTGTCTCTGCTGAAGGCCTTTGGACCAGAGCTTATTTTTAAGTACTTGATAGCATTAAGTATTGTTAAGACAGGTATGAAAACAATCTCACTGTTACAATAAGACTTGGTGCAAAGCTATTAGCTGAAACCATGAACTGGGACGAAAGACCAGAATTAGGTTGTGGGGTAATGTCAGTTCAAGCATTTTCTCAGCAATGTTTCAAACACAAAGATCAGGCAGGTTCTAGTTACCTATATACCAATAGCCAGGAGGCCTGGACTGGAACTCAGCTTCCAGTGTTTGGAGTCGCTCATCAGCCCCAGTACCAGCCCTTGTAGCCAGCAGGGCAATGTTGAGATAGATCCAGTGTCCCATCCCATCCAGAGGCTTGAGCTGGAGCTCAGGCTCGGGCTTGTAACCACGCTACTGCTCATCCCTTTTTGCACCAGGCCACTGTGGGAGGCAGAAGGCACAAAATGTCCCAAAGAAGTCTAAATGTCTGCCGCTGGAGACGTGTGGGGCTCACGGGATTAGCCAGCTGCATCCAACTGTTCTACAAGTATGTCCCCCCCACCCAAAAAACATAAATAACCATCTAAGTTAAATTCTTCAGTCAGAAGCCCTGGCAAAATGATGTCATCATAAATTTTTATGGAGATATAACCAAGGATGATGAATTCTCGGGTTGTGATGTTTAATATATTAAAATGTTTATTGGAACCTTACAGTACAGCAAGAAATGATATCATAAAACAAATTGGGCTCTTTGTGATCAGCAAAACAACAAAAAACTGAGATATCTGAGGCAGACACATTTCTTTTTTTCTTTCAATTTCCATTCCATGAAAAATTACTGATATCTTTCTGAAATATTTTCAATCACGCTGAATCTATAATGGTGTACTACCAGGAATATCCTTTCTCCTACCCTATAGATTTCACTACCTATTCCATAACTATTTTGGTCTGCTTCAGAAGTGACACCTCCCTGAAGTCAACCCCTCTGTCTTTGTTTTGAAAGTCTAACATTGTCAATAGCCATGGCTTATAAACTCAGAGGGGCCCACTGTGGATATTTAACATGTCTTAATGTTTTATTCAGACTGTAATGTCCTACATTATTTTTCATTTGAGCTAGGTGTTTAGAGGGTTAAATTCAACCTTTTTGAGGATCACATGGTTGATCATAAAATCTTGGCAACGCTGCTTTCTGTGAGTGATGGTCCCCTAGCCGTACCCCGTTCTTTTTGAGATGCAGGTCCATCTTAGCACATCTAGCTCTGAAGACATTATCGATGTCCTCTGTGTTAGGCTGTCATATTTCTTTCTGCTTTCCTGTTTCGCTTCTTACAAGCCTCTGCTCGTCCTGTCTGCTGAGACTGTAAATTCTTTGTCGCAGCGGCTTTCATGGCCAGAGCTTTTGTCAGCTTTGCACGGCTGGTGTCACGGTGCTGTGGGGCTGATGCACAGCTGATGGCTCCGTTTCGCTGCCTGTGGCCTTGCAGTGAGAGCAGCCGTGCCAGTGCACGGGCAGAGCTAAAACATGAGGGGTGGGAAAAAAAGAATACTTTGCTCAGAGGTCAGGAACGTTTATGTCAAGTGCACAGGTAGGGGCATTTAAACCTGAAATGAAAAGGGACAGTCAGGCTTAGCATAGAGATTGTGGGGAAAGACACATGTTGGTTGGGGAAAAGAGGTATGAGGGACCAGGAACGAGAAGTGCCTGGGGAGAAGGGAGAGAAGGAAGAGGGATGAGTGAGGCAGAGAGCTGGTTTCACTGGGTTTGGGGAGGTCTGGGGAGACCACGGAAGACTTTCGGTGGTGCTGGGTGATGGTATAGGTCTGCTCCCTCCTCCTCCCTCCTCCTCCCTGTGAATCTGTGCCCTTGCACAAACGGCATGGGGAAGGGGGCGGAGGTAAAGACATGGAGATCGGCAGTGCAATGATGCTGTCCCTCTCTTCCCACCCTGGATAAATCCTTGCCCAGCACCGCAGCCTGACCCCAACCACAGGGCAGTGGCACATCCAGCTGTGCAGGGAGAGAGCAACGTTTGCTCTGAGGGTAGCCCGGGTGGCTCAGGCAGCCGGTCTCCATCCCCTCCAGGAGAAAGGACAGGCAAAAGCAGGCAGAAGAGCCAAAGCTGCGGCAGCCAAAGCCGATCATAATTTTACAGCCACCGACAGTTAACTATCCAAGGCAGCTACCTGCTCTGCTTGTGCCTCAATTTTGTCCCAGCTGATCTCAAGGTGAAAGGACAATTCCAAATTATAAACTCTGTATGTGTATCTACTTGTAAGAAGGAATATCTTTTAGCTTTGGAGACTGGTGGGTGAGCTGAGGAAAATCACTTTAAATAACACGAGATGTGGAAGTATATCTTATCTGTTTGTGAGCATTTAATCTAAACCCACTTATATCTATTACCGAATAGCTACAGATGCAGAACTGAGGCTTAGAATGAGTGGTGGTTCAGGCTGAGCATATTTGTCCCAAAACACCTCATCTTCCTTACAAAGAACCCCTTCAAAATGCAAATCTGTGGAAAGAAGGTTCGTGCTCATCCCAGCATGAGCGAACGCTGAAGCTGCTGTCACATGCACTGTCACATCCCCAGCCACGGTCTTGCATGGGTACACAGTGCTCATTTTTCAGCCACAACTTTTACAATTTCCTGCCTAACACAAGCTGTGAAAGGGAATATCCTCCTTTGACATGCAGATTTTCTGTTTACATGGGTAGCTTTTATCTTGGAGACCAGGGGGTCCATCTCCATCAGAATTTTATAAATCTAGCTAAGATTTTTTCATTACCATCTTAATAGTAATATGAATAATGCAATGGAGGTAACTACAATCTTCATTCAAACTTGTTGCAACATGTAACCATCTACAGCATGTAATAACTATTGCAACATATAACAAAACTTCCATAGTTTTTCTTTTCTCTTTTTATTTTTAAGAGGCTGGAAGGTGTTACCAAGTTGTCATGAGTTTGTACACTTGCAGAGTAATCTTCAGTGGCGATTTCGCTGGTTACTCCTCGGAGACATCGACATGTGGTGACAGGGGCTGAGCATGAAAACAAGCACATAGGAGAAAGTTTAAGATGCTAAAGGTCATATTTTTTTCCTGACATGCATACAGCAATTTAATATTCTCATCTGTTAGTATTATCTTGGCAATGAGTAACCTATAGAGAATACCTTTTTTTGCACTCTGTGACAGAGCTCTCTTGAACCTCCCTTATGTCCAACGTGCAAACACACAAACACACCAAAGATTCTCTACTGCAACCCCTACGAGCTAAACATTGTATTTGTCCATAAGTCAGCTCTGGTGTGAACTGGAGAAGGTTTACAACACTCCGGCTGAAACCTGGCTGGAAGGCAGCACCATGTAACCAAACAGAGAAGCCAATGCCAGCAAACTCTCTGTGGAGAGAGATGTTTGATTTTTTAAACTTGGACAACACAGTAGTCAACTAGGAGGCTCAGGTCTGGCCCAGAGATACCATGTGAATATGTCATTAAAAGGTAAACTTTTGATAGTACTTATTTTTACCATTGCAGATAGAAAGACTTAAAAAATCATAGCAATATTTGCACGTTATTCTCTAAGTATTTCCTCTCTACCACAATACAGTCATCCCCCTCCAACAAAAGACAAAACTGGCCTTTTCTTACAAAATCGGGGGAGGGTGACCACAGGCAGGGACATAACTGACAAAAACAAAGAGAGGACAAAGTTGTACACTGACTCAGAGAAACAAGGCAAGGGCAGAGCTTGCAGAGGCAACAGAGAGCTGGGGGATGTGGCAAGGGGCTCCCCAGAGGAGGTGGTGTGGGGAGAGGCATGGGTGAGCCAGACAGGACTAAACAGCTACAATTGAGATGGTCCAGAGGGGAGGGAGTGTAATCAGTGTTAATTAATTATGCTGTGTTTATTTTTACTCTGTTATTCGGTGCCCCAGGTGCTTTACCGGTGGAGAGGGAGGGCACACTAATAAATTGGTATTGCTGCTTATTATTATGTACTAATTTGTAGCAGCAGTTTGTGGGCTTTTTTTTTTAAAGCAAGTCAATAAAGATAATATTCCTCAAAGGTGATTTCTAGATAAGAAGGCAGTTTATCAGTACTCCCAAACTTCAGCCAGCTGTCATTAAGTGTGTCTCGTCAGCTTGTGAAGGGCTTTGTAGCTGGGTCAGGGCTGCTGGAGCTGGCTGCAAGGTTGCTAAGGGAACCACTCTGTCCTGAGATTCTTCTTATTCATCAAACATTCATCTTGCAAAATTTCTGTAGGCAAATCACTGTGAGATGAATGCTAATGTGCTGCACAACTGGGACAAGTGGGCTGAGGTAGCTGGAAGGACTGAGTCACATTTGTTTGATTTCATTTTCATATTGGGTGTGTGCAAAGACGCATAGCTAAGAGGACATAAATATATGGTATTACACATGCATTAATGCTTCATATACACTCTACTACAGGGATTCTCATTAATAATAGTTGGAGCTTTTAGGGGTGTTAGTTTGTTTTGGAAGGTGCTTAGCAAAAAAAGTCCACATAAGTGTTACTAGAAGGACCTTAATTTTGATGGGTTTTGGATCACGGAAGTGCAGGGAGTCTCACTGGAGCACTTCTGCCTCTAAAATGGCAGGCAACAGTCACTCAGATAAGTGATACAGATAGAACTGCACATCTCTCAGAGCTGAAAAACTTCGGCCAAGAATTTGAAACAAACTTACCCTTAAGAAAAAGGCAATATGCCCTTTAATGCGTGCAGATAGTAGATCACATGTCTCTTTTTCAGGTCTCACCTTATCAGAGAGGTTCATGGATAGTCTAGCACACTGCATGCCATTCATCTACCTCAAAAAGTGGAAGGGTTGAGTCAGCCCTGCTGGGATTTAAACCTTTGTTTCCAGGGTGTCTGGATATTTCAAAGCTGGTACTTAGACTGCTAAGCCAACCCCTCCGGCTTAGTTCATTATACAGTGGAACAGCTTATAGTGAACTCTGACCTGTCATGAAACTGTTGAAAGTGAAAATCTGGAATACTTCCAACGATGGTGCTGGCTTCCAACAAGAGTATAATTGGTTTATAAACAAATACAAAAGTTACAGAATTTAGTGTACTTTAACTATTGCTTTTGCAATCTTTCTTTAATGCAATATTTAAATTTTACACAAGCCTTCATCTTAAATTAGTCTTACATTGAAATGACATGTCTATGACATGGGATACAGTCCATCAAGAGAGGACTGTGATTTGGTTTTGGCCTCAAGTTCTCTTGTTTCCAGCAACTAGCTAATGGGCTGATTTAAGATCAGTAAAACTTTAAAAATCAAATGCTTGAAAAGATTCCTTGTCAACCAAGGTTGCTAGCCCTAAAGAATACAGGCTTGACAGACCATTTGACTATTATAAATTGCTCAGCTCTGCAATTTCCAGGAGCACAGAAGTCTGCTACAACATAGTCTGTTGAGTCCGAGATTGATGCAGTTCATAAAGACAAACAGATAACTTTCAAAGGCTGACTCACATGAGCCTTCAGCAGACTGTAAGAAGTAAGTTTTGACCTATATCAGGATTAAGATCTGCAGCAGTCCAAATTACAGTAAATTAAACTTTTGTCATATCATCTGGCTTCACTAGAAAATTCAGTTTACAGACAGAGTCTGGGCATGCTTCTGCATGTAGGGAAATGGGTGCTAGTGGAAGAGGGATTACTCATTTTTCTTTGAAAACATGGTTCTTTGAAATTATGTAATTCAGAAAACTAGCATTGTTGCTATAGCATGGTAATCTGCAGATATAAATGAAGCAAGGTTTGTATGGGGAGATGATGTCTTTTGTTAGACCCAGCAGACTGTTGGAAAAAACAGACAGCCTTTCAGCTACAAGAGCCATTTTTCAAGGCTGAAATAAAAACAGCATCTTCAGTGTTAAAGGCAATTGAACAGTTGGCCTAAGTTTAACTTGATTACGATAAATAGTTAGACTATCTAGGTGAGAAAGTGGTTGGTACTTGTGGAGCAGAAGAGCAGTGTGAGCAAGGAAAAAGTTGAGAAGGTCATTAGATCCTATTGGGTAAAAAGAGAAAAATACAGGTAATTCATTGTCTGTGAAAGATGGAGGGGCTTGAGGAGGGAATTGCAACGTGCCTTAAAGCCAATCTCTCTATTTAGTCTGTAAATTTTAGTGTCCGTCAGGGGTGTGACTTTTAGTTCCCACACTCCTCTTCTGAAGGTGCTTCGTACGTCTGGCTGGAAGGTTAGGCCTGAGCAGTCACAGACAGAGTGGCTATTTTGTGAAAAAAAGTGCTTCTGCTAACTGGGAGCTTCTGTTCTTTACTGATGAACTCTGTGAGCTTTTCCAGTGTGTGGTTATTGTTGTTGGAAACCTATGGAAATTGTGTGGGTATCTGTCTCATCGGCCAGTGCATAGTGTGTTCTGAGATGTGCTTGTGCAGAAGCCAGAGATTTTGATGCTTCTGTAGCAGTGCATTTACTGTGATGGTCATAGAGACGTGTTGGCAAGTCTTGCATGTGTTGCTCAGATGCAGTATGGTTCACAAAGCCACTGAAATTTTGGTTAGAAGATTGCTTACTGCTCCCTTAGTCCAGAGTCCTGCTTAAGCAGATCTATTGAAAACACTAAATTAGACTTTGTGGCTCTGTCTAGCCAAGCAAGTACTGCAAACTTGCAAAGACAGAGATTCACCACCTCTCTGGGAAGCCTGCGCCACTGTTGCCCCACGCTCCTAGTGAATAAATCATTCCTCATGTCCACTCTGAACCTTCAAAGCTGTGATTTGCAGCCATTGCACATTTTTATACCATCTGCTGTCTATTAGAAAACTTGGTCTTTGTTGGTTTTGTAACTGCCCTTCAAGACGTTGGCTGCTTTTAGACTCTCCTCTTATGGATCCTCTTTATCAGACTAAGCAAACCCAGATCCTTCAGTCCCTCTTTATTGGCCATATGCCCCAAGCTCAAGACTGTCATGGTGTACTCCACTAAATATTCCACAGTTTTTTGAGGGTGTGTTCTGTGTCATCACACATGCTGCTGATGAAGATACTGGACAGTATCGACCCTATTGTCAAACTCTTGGGCACTCTGCTGCTGGCTGCTGCCTTGACCCTGAGCCATTGATAGCCATCTTTACAGCCTGGTGGCCCAGTCAATTTTCAGTTCATCTAGGAGTCCATTAGTCCAGCCATACTTCTTCAGTTTCCAGACAAGAATGATACAAGCCCACATTCGCCACCTTTCCTGATCCATGCCTTCAGTCCTTTCACCACAAAAAGGAACCAGGTTTTCCAAACACCGAACCATAAAAACATTGGAGGGTTTCAGCTGGAAGGGAACTCAAGGTCACATAGTCCAAACTCCTGTTCAGAGCAGACGCTAACTTCAGAGCTAACTTCAAAACTGAAATCTGATTGGTCAGGGGCTTGTCCAAATGAGGTTTGAATATTTCTGGTCATTCTGGTGACCAAAATTGCCTTTGCTATAGCATGTGCTTTTGCTACATGTCTGTCTCTGCCTTCTCTATATTTTCTCATTATGAAGTAAAAATCAACAATCAGACCTCCCTGTAGATTTCTCTTCTCCAAGTTGAACTAGCCATGATCCTCCCAGTCACCCTGGTGACCCTCCTCAAGACCCACTTTAATATGTCAGTATTTTTTTTATACAGTACATAGGAGAGAAATGGGATGGTCAAACTTGTGTTCCGCATGTGACGTCACAAGTGTCAAAAAGAGGGAAAAAATCACCAGCCCACCTCAGCCTGCTGGCTGTGATGTTTTAATGCAGCTCAGTACTCAGTCCAACTTCATCTCCACAAATACGATTTGCTTTGATAAATCTGTTGACTGCTCCTGATTAACTCCTCTCCTTCATGTGTTCAGAAATGGATGCGCTCTGTTATTTTTCTAAGGACTGAAGTGGGGCTGATCCACTTACAGTTCCTCCTTCTGGCCTTTCATAAAGTCAGGTGTAACATCAGCCCAGTCATCAGGGACCTCCCCCAAACACCATGATTTTTCACAAATGTTGCCAGCCTCACAAGCATATCAGCCATATCTTTCAGCACCTGCTGAGGAGTTCCATCCAGCCCTATGGATTTAAACACACTGTTGGCTGTCTTCTTTCCCATATAGCACTGGTGTGTGCAAAGATCTGAGAGCAGGCTTTCCCTGAGACAAAAAGTCATTGAGTACTTCAGTATTTTCCATGCTGTCCTTCACTAGATTTTCTCCCGTTCAGAAATGGACACACATTTTCTTTGAGTTTCCTTTCACTTCTGCCATGCTTGTAAGATCGTATCTTGTTAGCTCTCCAGTTTTAGCTCCAGCTGGGCTTTGGTCTTTCTGGTTTTGTCCCAACATGTTTGAGCAATACTTTTATACTTTTGCTTTGTTGTCTGCCCCTGTTTCCACTTATGTGCTTTGCATTTCAGTTTGTTAAGAAGCTCCTTCCTTAGCCAAGTGGGCCTCCTGCCAAAAGTCCCAGTCTTCCCAAACAATGGCCTGTGCATGTTGATCTCCAGGAAACCTGCTTTAGGCAATGAACTCAGTGGGACTGGAGGGAGTAGGGGCTGGGGGTGGGAGGGAATGTGTTGTCATTTTATTTTCCAAGGAAGGAAATAAATTCCAACTTTCTTCAAGTATGGACGATGATTCAGTATTATTTTCAAGGCTGGGGTGTTACCCAGGCAGCTGCATACAATTCGTGTGACTATTTAAACGAAGAGACTTTGGATATGGTAGTGTGGTGTTTTGGTTAAAGATGGGGACTATTTTCCCAGAATTGCCTCACAGGTGATGTTCCTTTTTTCATAGCTCTGGGGGGATTTGGGTGGAAGTTGTAAGATTTGCTCAAAGCTAATACACTGGTGTTTCAGGATCTGAGTATATATCCCAAATTTTTTGTTTTGTTTTAAATGATTGATTGGTCATTAAAGGATTGCAGAGCCAGGTGCACTGGTCTTGATTCTGGAACTATTCTATCTACATTTTATGTTGCTGGTTGTGACTAGGAAATTAGTGTTTATACAGAAAGTGATTAATGAAGCTGTAGTGGAAATCAATAGGGATTCTAGGTTTTCAGTTCAGATGATAAAGCTTTCTTAGGTCTCTTGGTAGTTATCTAGAATCTTTTTTTGGTGGTGACTCCTACAGTATATTGTGGGGGCAAGTTGTTCTTGTAGCTGTGAAATATCTGAAGAAAATGTTTGTTATTGAAGGCAAAGTTTGGGTGGGGCTAAGGGTAAAATACATGAGCTGGTCTTGGTGTTGAGGTGCTGTTTTTATCCTACAGATGTTTCTCTGCTCTAGTATATGAGTCTTCATTGGTCTAAAAGTACCTACTACTTTTTTTCACTGCTAAATACAAATATAAAATTTAGAGCAATTTTTCTCTGCTTGTTTTTAACTTTGAAGAGCACTGCTTCTATTTCAAACATAATAAAAGATATATCTGTTTTTCTCTTCCAGCTATATCAGTTGATCTAGTAAAATGTTTTACTTCTCTCTACAAACCTCTTCTTCCTCTGGCTCAAAGAACATAGTGGAATGGATTTGAATAGCTGCTCCAATCTGCTCCTTGATTTGTGTCTCCTCTCATTTAGCTACTTGCAGGGTAAGAATAATGAAATCACAGAACTGCAGCATAATTTAGATTGGGGGATTTCTTGAGATCATCTGTTCCAATCAATTACTCAAAGCAGATCTAACTCAGGTTAGCTAAAGCATTTGGTCCCCAGCCCGTACTGGACTTGTGGAAAGGATTATTCACTCCAAATGCAGGACTTTGCACTTTTCTATTTTGAATTTTGTGAGGTTCCTCCAACTTGTCTGGGTCTCTGAGTGGGAAGCCCTGTTCTCTGGCATATCAGCCACCCTCCTGCTCCTCATTTAGTGTCATCTATAAACCTGCTGAGGGTGCACTCTGTCCTAGTGACCAGGTTGTAAATTAAGGCATTAAACAGTCTTGGCACCAGTACCAAATTCTGTGGCACTCCACCAGTAAGAGGTCATCATTTGGACTTTGTACTGTTGATCATAACTATCTAAGCCCAGCAGCCCAGACAAATTTTTATTCACTGCATTGTCCACTTATCCCATCTGTGTTTCACCAGTTTGGCTGTAAGAATACCATGGGAGACAAAACTAACAACCTCTACTGCGCTCAGCTCATCCAGAGATCTATACATGTCTTCATAGAAAGCTATCAGGTTGATTAGGCACAGTTTTCTGTTGGTCAATCACACAGTTTTCTGTTGGTCAATCCATGCTCTTCTCAAACACCTTCTCATCTTGCCTGTGCTCAGAAATGACACAATCCTTCCAAGACAAATTGCTTCATTATCTTCCCAGGGACTGTTCTGGGACAACAAGGCTGTATGGCCTCTAGTCACATGGATCCTTCTTGCCGTTCTTGAAGACAGGTGTGACACTGGCTTTTTTCCAGTCACTAAGAACCTCCTCCAATCAAAGTCTTTTAACAGTGATGGAGGTGTTGCAATGATGTCAGACAGACCTCCTGGCACCTTCACATGCATCCCATCTGGCCATATGGACTTGTGTGTCCAGTTTGCTGAAGTGGTCCCTGACTTGATCTGCCTCTACTGTGAGAAGTGATTTGTTCAAAAAGACTCTGCTATAAAGCTTAGGAACTTGGGAGGGCAAATTTTTCCGATAAGAAATGAGGCAACAGAAATAATTTAGCATCTCAGTCTTTACTATGTCCTCTGTCACTAGGTCTCCTGTCCCACTGAGCCACGGGGCCCACATTTTCCTTTGCCTTATTTTTTGCTACCAACATACATCTTGCTGCCTTTCACATCCCTTGCTAGTTTCATCTCCAGTTCAACTTTCTTAACTCCAGCCCTGCAGGCTCAAGCAATGTATTACTCCATATTACTCCTGGGTAGCTGTTCTCACTTCTTCCTTCCATGCCCTTATCTGCTGCACTTGAGCTCAGTCAGGAGGTCCCTGCTCTTCTGTGCTGCCCACCTTCTTAATTTCTTGACTTCCCGCACATCACAGTGGTAGTTCCTGTGCTCTAAGGAGGTTGTCCCTGGAGATCAACCAGCTGTTGCCTCTTTGCCTTCCAGGACAAATAAGTAGTAGGATGAACTTCTAGATTTATAAGAGCAAGTCATATTATTTTGTTGTAGTTTCAGTGGATTGGCATGTAAAAGTAAGACAGAAATCAGCTCAGTAAGGCTAGACTCAAGAGACAACATGTCAGAGGGGGTTTGTGTTCAGGAGAAATCTTTCTCTTGGCTTCATATATGAGAAGCCCAGGCATCAAGCAAGAAAAAATATATATCACTTTCTATTCAATTTATTTTGATCACTATTAATTATCTCTACCAAAATAAACCCTCTTTCTATTAAAACATGCAGTATGGAACTGACCATCAACCAAGAAGCCAAAACTGGTTCTCTCCAGAAGAATATTTTCCAGTTAAGACATCCTAAGTTGAAAAACCTCTTCCATAAAACTTTAAAAAATTGATGCGGGAGAGACAGCTATGCTAAGGTGTCTTACTTAAGCAAGCTGTTCTAAAAGGTTTTATTTACCCTCACAGTTTTCTTTCCCTTATGTTTACATGTAAGTTTTACATTTTGAGTCTCAGTGGCTTGTGAAAATATTTAAAACATATTCTAGTTTCACGCCTAAATTAATATTTGTGCCACTACATGTGAGATTTGATTTTGCACAGTGAAGCTCTGACAAATTAAGCAATAAGAGTGAAAAATTTAAAAATACCTGGAAAATCATTTCTGAGCATGCTTGTATCTCCAGCTAAATATAGGCAGAATTGAGTCAAGTCAGTGAAAACAATCCCCGAGACATTTCACAGAATGACAATGTAGGTGTCTCATTGCATACACACATGAAAGATTGCTTTGTCTTAAAGAAGTGAGAACGGTTCTCTGTTACGAGCCAAACTACTTTTATTTATATTCCTTAGTGATTTGTAATCTCTAACTGTGGCACTGGGATTTGGAGGGAGAGGGAGAAGGGATGGTGATAGTTTTTTTTAAAGTTAATAATTTGGTGTCTCTTCTATTTTAAAGTAAACCCTATAACAGAATTTCAGCTCAGGCTAAAAAAGCTAACAGACAAAAGGAGAAACCTGTGACATGGGTCTGAGGATCACTGTAGCTCATGTTAGCACATAGCATACCTGTTATGGATACCTGTTAACACATACCTGTTATAGCAAGAGCCTCGATTTTATTTCAGTCTGCATTATCAATATGTCTCTACCTCCACCGCTTTTCTCTCCTCTTCACTTGTTGAAGTCATTTCCTTACCACTAACTGTCTTCTCCAATTTGAGGGTTGCATGAATCTGCCCCGGACTGTTACAACGGTTTTACAGATAGAAATGAATGTCCTCTCACTCCACGTTAAAGCACAAAGTTGCTTTCCCCCTGTTGCACCTACACTGCTTAGGAATAGAGCAGAAACATTTTGTTCTGCATTTCAAGGTTAGGCAAGCAATGGTCTGCTGGCAAGAAATTGAAGCTCAGATTTCAATGACCTTTTCTTGTTAGGGTTGACTGCCAAAATTATAACAAAGCCAAAAACTTTGAAGACAGCAGGCCAGATGGCATACAGGCTTGCAGACCTCTGTTATGACGCTGGTCATAGCTGATGCCAAATTGTTGTGCCTTAATTGTCTAACGTGGCTACCTTGCAGAGAGCGTATATGCCCAGTTCCAGACCTTGACGGAAACCAGAAATAAAGGCAATGTATCTCATGAACTAGAAGCCATCTGGCTTCATTTTGCTTTCTGCAATTAGCACCTCAGTGTCCATCATCCAAAGTCTGGAGGATGACTTGTTCCCATTAACGGGTCTTCAAGTAGCTAGCTGCAAGATACGGCTGGCACCAGCTGAAAAGTCCCTGGAATCAACTGATAGCTTCACTCTGGCAATGGGACATTCATTCCCTTGCTGTGAGCTCTATGGATTGTCCTGCTTCCCATGTCATCCATTCACCTTTGGTCTTGCAAGCCTCAGCCTACTTGTCTGCACTGATGCAGAGAGGTCGGTGTGGACATTGACAACCTCTTTCAGCACCACAGGCACTCATTAAAGGCTGCATGAGTGTTACATGCGAGAGTGTTGCAGACCACTTACAGACAGGACAAATGCAAGAAGGTCCTTGCTAGCAATGGTGTAAGTGCTTCTGGGATAGATATCAGACTTGTCAGCCCAAATGACTTGCAGGAAGAACATGAGTGATCATCTGTGGTATGCTGTGTTGACCACCAAAAGCAATCTCACAGGTGCCTTGATACCCACACACCAAAGACCAGTGAAAACTGCCTGCCTGAAAGCATCCCCAGATACCCAAGTGTGCCGAAAATCTGCTAGTGCCTCCATTTTAAGTCAGCGTTACCTGAGTGCCTAAGCAAAGCCTTCCAAATGTACTAAAAAACTTCATGTGTCAAAAGAAATAAACCTACACTTCAGGTCCATTGCACTTTTGAAATAACTCAGCCTTAGTCCTCAGGAAGGCCCCAGTAGGTTAGCTGTGGTCTGAGCACTCCTGGTTCACTTGGACTGTGATCAGTTAGATCAAATTCACAGCTGTGTTCGCCTTTGGCATAGTGGTTGCTGTTGGGCAACTCCCCAACCAGAGTGTAGGATAGCTCCCAGGCAGGAGCCCAGGCTGTGCACTTCTACCCTGGAGAGATGCTCTTTGGAGGATTTTAGAAGCCACCCCTGCTCCCATTCAGCCCAAAAAGTGCTCTTTGATAGCATCTCTTGGGGCTGTGCACTGAAGACTTTTCCAGTCCAGTTGGTGCTCCTGCTCTCTCCTTCAGCCTTCTCCAACTGTCACTGTTTCTGTTTTTCTTCTGCTTGTCATGCAGAGACCATTGCAGCACAGGAGGCTGCAAATGTCTCTCAACATACACTCAAAGCACATGCTTTTCTTTTGGCTGATGCCACATGCTGGTGTTTGCAGCAGAGGCTGACAGTATTTTCATACCCCAGTTCTGCAGGGCAGTTTAGCTGTCCTCAGCAAAGGCTAATGGTTTCACCTGTACAATAATATTAAACAATAACAGTTCTGTCTCTTCTTACTTCTGTTTTCAATAAATAAATAAATAAAATCAAGTAAATGGAATGCAAAAGATGATCTGCACTGTAAGATTGCACAGTTAGATTCTCTAAAAAGGCAGAATTTAACTTTCCACATTGACTCAGCCCTGCTACAGATCTGCTATTCCTGTAAATACATTGATTGTAACATCTGCAATACTTCTCTGTTAAAATTTTAAGAAATGTCTATGCATGTGTGCATCACAGTTCAACAAATTATTGCTTATCTACCTACAGCTGTGATACAGAACATAACAAAATGGTACAATAAATCAAAAATGGTAATAAATGACCAGTCCCACTGTCACACCATTTAATCCTAAATTCTGGCGATACATGTGCTAGCCTTTAAAAGTTTATCATATATTCAATCTATAGTCAGACTGCTGTGCCTTTTGGATTAAATTAAAGCAAACAAGGATGGTTCATTTCCATCTATAAAATAATATAGATGGTAGGATAATGCTCTGTGTTAAAGACCTTGTAGATATAAGAAGCAATAACATAGTGAACAACCTGGCTAAATTTCTGTGTATTTGCCTTCAAAAAAGAAGTTAAAGTAACTTAAATAACTCTCAGTTGAAAGAATAATCAAGTTTGTCATTTGTAGTTGTATAATCACCCAATTTTCTCCACCATGGGACTTTCTCCAACTGTCTGCCATTGTTTGGCATGACTGACACATTGGATATTGATAGAACAGTCTCTCCTGGAAAATTTTTTTAATTGTTCCACAGACAATGTAAACACACACCAGATTTTGAGATCTTTTACTTGGTTTTCATTAATTTGATTTCTTTTAAACAGGATTTTTAAAACCCACATCAGAATATAGAATATATTACTGAAAGAAAGACAGAACTGCTTCTCAAGTTTGTATGCTAGTTTGGGCAAGAGATAATTGCTTTCTACATAAGTTTTAAAGATCGCTGCAAAGTAACAGGAACTGGAAGTTCAGAAAAACTATCTTAAATACACAGGCAAAGACCCAAAAAGACACCAGTGGCACTCGTAGGGACTGAATGGTGAAACAGTGTCCTCCAGGCCCAGCTCTCTCAGATGCTCTCAAAGAACGCTGGGTGAAAACGCTGAACTGAAAAAGTGATTTAAAACCTCATTCTCATAAAATTACTGTTCTTGGATGCAAAAAAACTAGAGCAAGCACAATGGGCCACTGAGCTAAAAATGCAGTAAGAATGAATTTTCATAGTCACAGCCAGAAACATCCTGCAGCTGGGGATATCTAACTTAGTCCTGCAAAGTATTAGGCTACCTCTCATATAGGTATCATGTATCTGTTGAATGAAATGGTACTTTAAAAATATCTTTTTAATGTAGAGAAACCACAGGCAGGACTTGGAGATAAGGGAAAATGTTAGAATTAATTTTGTGTTCTTTCACCTTCATTTCATTTGTCCTTTCTCTGCCATTCTTTTCCTTCTCAATGACTTGAGCACTACAAACCAGTGTAGTAATTAAGACTATTTCGGTATGGTTTGTATAGGTTTTTTTCGTTCCTCTATAACCTGCATGTCTCACAGACAACACCTGAATCCCAAGACTTTCCTTTCAACAGAATAGTTTAGAAAAAAAACCAAACTCCAACAATTTCAATATTGCTTTATCTTATGTGTTAATAGGGTTTAATCCACTGCCATCCACTGAACTGCTGAATTTGGGCTTGGAAGAAAAATTATAGGATTATCTGCTGTAAAACACATGAACCAAACAGTAATGATAATAACACAAGAGCATAAAAACCACCCCAGATTAAATATTTCCCTGTGGTCCCTGTGGAGCTTCTGCTGCTCAAGCTTCACCAGAGACTTTTTCTTTGAGTCATTCCAGCATCCTATCCCAGTTTACGGTTTCAGCTCTTTACTATAACACAGCTATTCGTGTTGCTTCAGATCCTGCTGATTTCTTATTAGTGCACCTGCAGATCTTGAAATCTGTCATCACAGAGGCCTAACAAGCAATAGATTGCTTTGCAGATTTGAAGACAGATTTTTATTTTAGGTGCCTAAAAATGCAGATAGGTATCTAGTGGGATTTTCAAATGCCCATCGTCACCCAGCTTCCATAGTTTTTATAATTCTTTCCGCATTTTCAGAAGGTAGTTTTATCTTTTTGGCAGGCCTTCTTGGTCAAGCTGCTACAAAATTAAAAACACAGGGGGAAATTAAAATCCATTTCTGCAAAGCTGATGATATTTGAACTTTGGAGCTTCTATCTAGGCACAGTTGAAAATGGAAATGTCCTACTTCCATTAAGCCATATTGTTTACCTAATAAATAACCTGCAACTTCTGGTTTTAGAAGAAATCCCAATTTTCTTACAGTTTCTCATAATACCCAAGTTCCTGCAGAGCAGCTGCATTGTTCATCCAAACTCAAGACCCACATAAGGCAGCAAAAGAAAATATAGGTACATGACTAATCAGAATTGCGCTTCTTAAATCCCTAGAAATTGTCCATCTGCAGATGACAAACAGCTGGTGTAACTTGAAGCTCTGCACATTGGTGTAGATCATGAGAAGCCAGGATAACAGCCTACCTTCTGCAAATGTGTATATGTGCAACTGGAACTTCTTACAACAACAAGACCAAATACCTGAATAAATTTGTGCAGATTAGGAACATATAAACTGCACAGGTTTCTGTAAAGTCTTACAAAGGGACATAACTCTAATGTGTACTGCAGTCTTTCAGCTATTGAAATGGGCAGAAGGTTGAAACCGCTTTGAACGGCCAGACCTTTACAACAAATACTACCCTTTTTGTAGCGTGTCAGGGTGGTACCCAGCAAACCCTAGTACTTAACTAAGGAATAGCACCCACCCCATTTAATTTTGTACAGAATCCCCGAAACATTGCATTAGGTCCTGGGCACAGTTTCAGCTGACAGGTTTTTCCTTTGACATATCTTGGTGCCAGCTCCTTTTTCCTCTCCAGCCAGTCAGTGAGGAAACTGTTGATCTTGGTAGTAATTGAGCACTGAACGAAAGAGATAAATACAATTAAGCATAAAATACCAACGTAATTGAACAGAGTGGTCTAATTTCACTCCTGCTTTCAAACGTACCAAGTATATGCAATATTTAAGTCAAATTCTTCTTTTTAGCTTGGTTTCCTCATGAAATGAAGCTTCTGCAAATACACTACATCTTCAGAAACATTTCCTCCTCTTTCTCCAAAAAACATCAAACACCACAGGCCAAATTTATTTAACAATAATCGTATCTAATACAAAGACGGTGATCTCAAAACATTCAGCTTTGGTAAGAAAGACTCCACTATTGACTGCCTGGGGAAGGACTGCAGTGAACCTGCAATGAACCTGGTTCTCCCTATGGTCAGGGGCATTCTTGTGCTTGTGGCTCCCTTACCCGGCCCTCTACCAGCATGCTGCCAGACCACAGCTCAGGTGGAAACCTCTCCTTTCCAATAGGTTTGGATCGCCAGTAATTAAGCAGAAAGATTATCCTCAGACCTACCATGGGAGTTTTCTTTTCAATTGGCAATTTCATTTTCTGGAAAATTTGAACAAGTAAAAAGATCAGTATTGGACTATTTCCTGCCAAAAGAACGCAAAGAATGTAAGCAAAACAATTCAGACAGCGTAGAAAATATTGCTATGTTAGGCATATTACTCCCAGAACTCCAGGAGCATGGTTTTATTTTAAACATGGTATTGCAAAATAAGTATACAGGAGCTCATCTCTAATATTTCTTTTGCCTCTTGGCTTGACTTCTCCTTGCATTGTCCTTCAGTCTTCTTGTACCATCACAAGATGGAGTGCAGCAAATTGCATCCACCAACAGACAGTCAACTCCAGATGCTAACAGCTACTAATTAGTAAGGGAGAAAGGGAGAATGCTGTTTTGCTACCTGTTACCATAGCATCTAACAGACTGTGCTCCCTCGAACCCCACAGTTTTCCATCCCTCCTGCTCCCCAGGTGCCATTAGTAGAGAATAATGGTTCCCAAGCTGAGGTCTGCAGATCACAGATGGGCTGCAAAGCCACACTTTGAAAGGTTTCATAATTGGTAGCACACACGTGTTTTCCCGGCTGCAGCAGAGTATTAATGCTCCTTCCCTAGCTGGATGAAAGCAGGTACATTCTCCAGCATGTGAAAGGCCCACGTTAGGTCCAGCTGCTACTTATTGGTCTGGGGAACTAATAGCAGAGGAGTTCGATAGATGAATTTCTTGCTGAGCAGTAATATGTTGCTTCAACAAAAAGCTGTATCTAGAGGCAGTAATTCAAAATTTTCCTGGTTCCTGTTATAAGCTTTCAATACTATTAAACCAGGACAAAATATTTCTGTTGTTGCATACTTTTAAAACACACTCACAGCATTTCTGAAACATACAACTACTGTTTGTTCATGCGTTTGGGTTTTGACTTTGTGTCTGTGTTTGCTGAACCTCCATTTGTACCCAGGGGAAGTGATATTTATTTGCAAGAAGCTTGTTGCTGAAAGTCAAGGTAAACCTGCCAGATGCTGAGACTTCAAGACAGAGAGGAAAAAGGTAACTATTACTGCCATGTCCAGCAACACCATGAAATCTTTCTTCTACAGAATTGGTTCACATGGAAAAGATTTATTCAGTTATGTGTTAGCAAATTCAAAGGCTGGCCTGTTTTCTATATTCATTCACCAACATTGGTCCCTGCAACATTTTCTGTGCAGAAGATGGAACATACCTGTTTCAGAATCCTTATCTTAATTGCATTTGCACTGTAGCAAGAGTTTTGTGAGAAGTACTAGTCACGAAGAAATACTAAAAAAGACCGGGCAATTCTTAATAACTTTTATCACCAGCATAAAAGGGACAGAATGTAACTTTATCTAATAAACCTGGTTTATTATTCTGAAGACATATCTATTATAAACATAACCGCTCTAAATTGAGTGCATTATATTCATCACTCTGCATGAAGCAATTTGCTCCTCTAACTTTCCAGTGCATCAAATGCCTAACTTTTCCCGTGACCAGGTAAAATGTTGCACGACTTAAAAAGAGCATTTTAAAGAAAGGTTGTTGAACAAAACAGTATCATCCTCTAAAATCCTGCACAAATTTTCCTTCTGCATTAAATGGGTAATTAGAACAAGAAATGGCCTTCTTCCACTGGTCCCTACAACACAGTTTGGATGTACAGCTGCAGCCTTCCTTGTCACTGCAGAAGACACCGTAGTGTTCTCAGCAGTCATAGCAGAGGATGGAGGGATGTCCATCTTTTCCCATCTATTCTCTACTTTGGTTTTATGTCTCCATTTCCCATTTTGTTGCATGATAATTTCATCCCTGTTGTCTTACTGTAACTATTCCGTCATTCTCTTTTTCTTTTCCCTTCCTTGTGTTCCTCTTCACTTTAGTTCCCTGTTTTTCATGCACTCACCTTCTCCTTTATTTATCATAAACCCATGGGCCCTGGGGTGTTCAAGCTGCTCTCATGCCCTCTGTGGCTTCTCCAGTCTCTCAGCATGTGTCCATGCAACAGTGAGGACATAAATGGTCACCGCACATTGTGCAAAGCTGAGGCACATCAACATAGGAATTAACAACTTCATGACATTGATTTTAAGAGCCTGCTAACAAAAACCCCTGCTAGCCTTCCCCAAATCTCAGATCCAAGTGTCAGCTGTGATAAATCCTGGTTTTGAGCAGCTAACTTTGCTGAAAAGATTACCTGAGCCCAAGACAGTTGCTCAGAAGGAAAGGACACCAATGTTACCTACCTTAACATCTGAGCCAACAAGAAAACACTAGTGTTTCAGAAGATGCCTGCACTATTACAAGTGAAAATAAGCCCCACTCATCATAGTAATGAGATCCATTACAGAAAATCTTACACTATAGCTTTTTGCTGTATTGAAAATCTCTTGTAAACATTATGGGGTAGACTGATGAGCTGTCAAGAAGAAGGAAACTATGTCAAATTCGGATGATTTCTCCAAATTCCTGTCTGCCAAGATTTTCAAAACGATGACAAATGGCCACTCTGCATCTAAAACCATCCTCAACCAGTACTCCAGACCCATGTTTGGGACCAGGCACAAGAAGATACGAAAAAGATCACCCCCATAAAGTTCAAAAGCCCTCTTTTACCCACCAAATGCCTGCATTCCTGCTGAAGAGCATGGGTACAAAATGGTGCTGGCTGACTTGGGCATCTGCCCCATGGGTCTTCATCTCTGGTGAGAAGCAACACAATATAGCTGGGAACATCTGTCATTTCAGAAAACAACAGCTTTTTACCAAATCTTTTCATGTAGGTACCAGGAAGTTGATCTCGGAGTCTTCAGTAAAGCAACGCCTGCTCCCATTCCCACCTGACAGGACACCGCAGAAGGCCATCTCTCAAAGACACACTTGGGCAGTCATTAGTCACCCAGCCTCACAGGGCTGTGTTTCAATCATCAACTTTATTACCCTTCTCATTCCAGGAGCTCCCACTGCATCAAGTAGTTCAAATCCAAGGGGCCAGCCTGCTGCGTGTCAGGTGTTGTGCTGCCATCCCATGCCTTGTGGGTCTCTTTAAAAAGAAGATAAACATCTAAAGTTGAGAAAAAAAAATTTCTGGATCATTGTGAGTGCATGTAATACACTAAAACCAAAGAATGAAAATCAAATCATGTTCTATGAGAAGAGGAGAAAACTTTTCATCATCTGATGGTGCAAAGTAAACATATCCTTCTCCCTGTCTTTTTTTGTTGCTTTTGCTGTTGCGCTGAATATACAAGTTCAATTTTCAATTAAAATGTTTCGCTTATTTCTGTTGACTGTTTAGAAATAAAAGCAATGCATTTTATTGATTTAAAGGGAAAAAAAACAATGCTTGACAAGCACAGAACTGTCAAAATTAGTTCATTAGGCTCCATTGAAATGATGTTTCTTGCTATGCTAAGCAACCAAAGTGGTTTAAGGCTTTTGAAATAAAATTGCTAATTGTTTGCTTTTTTTTTTCTTCCGATATATTTTTGCTTTGATAGTTTGGGAACATGGTGCTAATTGAAAACCTTTCAGAGGAACTCAATCCTACTCTATAATAGTCTGCGAAGCCGAGACAGACATTTAAACAAAGTGAAATGGAACACATCCAGTTGGGGAAAGGCTGCTATTCATTACAGCAGGGATTTCAAGCACCACATGACCACCCAACTCCAAAATCCTCATTATCTGCCTGAAGTATCTGTCAAAGTATGTTTTCTCTATACAAGTTACTAGGAAAGGAAATCACAGGGACTAACCAGATACTGTTGTTGTTGCAAAATACTTGGTGGAAGAGATAGAAAGGAGAAATGAACCAAGAAAGGGGTAAAAAGGAAAAAGGGAAGGAAATAAGTAGCTGGAGATTTTTGTTTAGGAGTTATACAAAAAGGCAGAGCAGAACACCAAAGCTGAAAGGCATAACCAGGAGAGCGGTGATGGCAATAAAGCGATGCACAAAGTATAAAATGTTCAGTGTTTTTTGGGGGGAGCGAAAGAGGAGAGATAATGTTTGGAATAACATACTAAAGTGTGCTTAGTAAAAAGCATCATGAGTTTCTCGGAATTAAAGACTATTGACTCTTTCCAGGGGCTAAAAGTTTGAGTTATTTCTTGCAGTGTGGGTCCAGCAGTTAGGTCTGGGATACATAAGAGACTTTCAAAGGCGAAAATTCTGAAAACACAGAAAAACTCTTCCTTTTTGAGCAACTGTGTGCACTCCTCTTGGTGCTGTGCATCTACCTTGTGTATAAAATAACCTAATGTGCAAGGGTAGAGAGTGTCTGTGCATAATGAGGGAGCAGGGAGGGTGTAGAGACAGATTATCCGTGATTCCTTCCCAGCTCTGGAAGCACAAACATATTCGCTCCGTTGCATAGCACCAGAAGAACCAAACCTGACTATTCTAACTCCAAAAGCATCCTGGAATTAAAAAAAGAAAAGGAAGAAAAGGAAAAAAAAAGTAAACACTGTATAGAAGGAAAACTTTTTTTAATTGTTTCAGTTTTAGTTATTTCCAGTTGCTGTAACTAACCCAAGCAAATGTAATTCAGAAACATTTCCCCATTCAACACAATGTTTAATGTTAATCTGCTACTCTCATCACTGTAAGGTGTTAATGGATACACCATCTAGTGTGGTTTATGGTACATTTAAACTAGACATCTGGAGAAATAGCCATCAGAGTACTTATCTCTAACACCTATTGTAAAAACAAACTTAATAAAATGAGAGCAAATAACAGTGCTTGCAATTACCCTTATCTTGTGTATTCTAGCAAGAAAGGTCAAAAGGTTGTTGGTCTGTATATATATGAACTGATTTTCTCTAATACAGTTTCTCACCTGATTTCCCATAGGTTTTTAGAGGCTTTTTGTTTGAGGAGAAAGGGGGAGGGAAAGTTGGATTAAGCTACAGTATGCTAGACAATAATCATGTAACCAATATGAAAATCTGGTCCCCCTACCAAGTAGTTATTTATGTTAACAAAGAGAGAAAGAACCTGTCCAAGTCTCAGAAGATAAAAAGGTTCAGCAGTTTCACAGATTTTGCAGAAATGAACAGATGTGGACAGGGAAGTCACAGTCTCTGCTGCTATGCATTACTATCACACCAAACTTCAGCTATGATTTAAATATTATTTTTGTTATAGAGCTGTTTCAGGGAACGTAATTTTATTGTTTTCACTTTTCTTTTGTTTCAGATGGGTTCAGCACAGAGATTATGTCTGTTGTATGCAGCTCCAAGCATCCTGATGCTCAATAACTCCAGAAGTATAACCACATAGGAACCGAAGTAGTAAATACAAGAAAATAAGTTTAAATCAGTACACAGGTAATTCTCCTTTTCTCACAGTTCAGACCCAGGTTTAGAAGAACCACTATAAAGTCCTTTTCCTAAAAACAAAAAGAATTTTTTTTTCCAGGTTGCCTGTAAGGAAATGAATCTGGATTAAATTCAGGCATGAACAGAACGTGGAACAAATTTGCAAGACTATTTCCCTTACGTATACACTCTAATTCTGGAATAAGAATGCCCTTCTTCTGTTTGATATTAACCCAGCATCTGTGTGGAGAATTAATCCAGAATAGCTATTGTAGTTAATGTCCCCTGGTAGATATGCCCCAGACATAAGAATTTATATTTCTTATAAATTGAAGGTAAAGAAATACAGAACAGGTGCTTTATCCATTTATTGTACCTTAAAAAACTCACGCTCTCCACCTAATTCAAATTTATTTCTCTCTAGAACCCATCTAGAATACAAATACTTGTCTGCAATCATGCTTATACTTCCTTATCTTTGCTTTTAAAACAATACTGTGAACATCACAGCTCATCCTCATATTGCATGGGCTAAGAAATATCTTATGGCCCGAGGAAGACAGAAACTAGTTCTTAAATAAATATTCCAGCAGACCAGTGTACAGGTACACAAGGCTTAATTGCAAGTTTGATGATTATATTGGTGAATTAAAAAACAAAACAAAGAAACTACACCACTGAACCTAGTGCCTAAAATGGTCCAGAATTTTACTGATGGATTTTTGAAAGTTATAGTCTATTTTAATACCCCATTATACAACCCAAGCAACACAAGACTGTTATTGCACAGCAGCCTTATTCAGATGAAGTTCATGTTTCCTGAAATAACTTTTTCTATTTTCCTTGATTTTACAGAAAAGAGGCAAAAGAACTAGATTAAATTTGGGGAGTATTCTCATTGTTGCAAGGAAACATCCTGGAGGACGAATGAGCTATTGACATTCTCTCCTCAAGCAAGAAGCTGTCCCAGGAGATCCATAAGAAACAAGAAATAACAACAAAGACTGAAAAACAAATTGATGAAACCAGAGATGGCTGTAGACCTGTAAATAGCTTTTCACACTGTCGCAGTTACTGTTTGAATTGAATAGTTTAGATTTGCAAATTGATGGAGAAATCCACTCATTTCTTAAAAATAATCCTTGTGAAGAACAGATTTCACAATAAATCCAATTTTAAAATAAATACTAATGCTTGTATTTAGTCTGCAAAATCATACCTAGTATAATATTAAGGAGTGTGGACGGGACAAACCATGGCAGAATTTGAAACATTGCTTTTAATACTTCAGCTGGGATTCATTCTTTCAGTGCTCACAAGTTTGGTTTCCAGTGTTTTGTATAGGATTAGACTGTAAATCACTCAAGCATGTTAATTAGCTTCTCCTCTAACCTGCTTTACATCAATTCCATGTATCAATACTCTTTGGCTTGGTTTATTAATCTCACATCAGTCCTATTTACAACAGTGAAAACTCTAATTCATTACACAGAGGATCAGCAACGTTAAAGATCATTATACATACAGATGTATTTAAACATACGTGTCATTATAGCAAATCTGGGAAGTCAAAGAGCTTGTTACTATTGAAGCCTTTAGCAGACATAAAAATGCAAATATTTCATGAAAATTGTTTAAAACCAAGCAGTGATTAAACCATATTGGGATTTACCCTTGGTGAAACCTGCTGTCGCCAGCACCCCCCCCC
>Ga0065711_1027095_pt1 | contig 54253 bp, 25 predicted proteins | sample Hoacrofraction12_FD_59098 | JGI IMG/M metagenome (GOLD analysis project Ga0065711, IMG submission 59098) | Hoatzin crop microbial communities from Cojedes, Venezuela - Epithelial fraction 12 v2 (version 2) | ecosystem: Host-associated > Birds > Digestive system > Esophagus > Crop | place...
AGGAACTTCTTCCCTCTGAGGGTGACGGAGCACTGGAACAGGCTGCCCAGGGAGGTTGTGGAGTCTCCTTCTCTGGAGATATTCAAGACCCGCCTGGACAAGGTCCTGTGCAACCTACTGTAGGTGACCCTGCTTTGGCAGGGGGTTGGACTAGATGACCCACAGATGTCCCTTCCAACCCCTACTATTCTGTGATTCTGTGATTCTGTGATTGATTGATCTGTTGAAAATCTACTGCAACTAATTTCATGACATCTTTTTCGCCGGCATACCTCCTGAGTGTTTAACAGCTTTGGACAGTTCAGATGGTCCGGCAAGAAACCAAACGGAAAGCGATAGGGGAACCTGAGTCAGTGAACTACATTGTCACAGACATTCCTACCAGCCCAGGTCAAAGAGCAGTTTTGCTGTGTTTGCACGCTGTTTTTGAGAGAACATCTGTGTTTATGGACACCCGGGGAGCAGCTCGGTGCCAGCTGGATGCAGGCCAGGGTGCGGCTGCTTCAGCTGTGGCCCTGGCTGGGGCCAGCCCTGCCGAACCCGGCTTCTCCTCGTGCTGCCCCGGTGCACGAGTGGCGTGCGGGGGTTGTGCGAGGCCCTGGGGCTTGAGGAGCGGGAAAGGGCTGAGGGGACAGGCGGGGTGCCAGAGCCTCTTGGAGCTTTCCTTGTGTGTGAAAAGCTAAAGACTGGTGGCTGGCTTGGCTAGATCTGCTGGACGAGCTTGGGCAGAGGGCCCCAGCCCCCTCCATGGGCAGCGGGCTGTGAGCGGGATGCCTGGCCTGTGGGCAACACAGGGTACCAGACCCACAGCTGGTGGCCATGCTGGGGGTCCCTGTGACAGCTGGGGTGGTCCTGCCTGTCTCCCAGGCACACTGCGGTACCTCTAGCGCCCGTCTCCACGGCCCCAGGACTGCACGGTCCCACTGGGGCCAGCGAGGATGCTTGCCTGAGACAAGGGGAAAGGGGGGCTGCTGGGCCAGTGTTCTCCCTTCTCCACTCATGAGGTACAGAGACACCGGCTGTGGGGTCCCTCTTCAGGCATGAAATGTGGTGAGGGAAGGGGACGGCTACGAACAGGCCTCAGCCAGTTCGGGTGAGGAAATGAACTCACGGCCAGTAATAATATCAAAAGGACAGTAGAAAAATTACAGCTGTGAGCCTGGAATACAGCACAAACAGAAAATAAACCTTAAAAGACCTCAGAGAGAACTGCAGAGGTGCCTCCACCCTTTTAGTTTGTCAGCAAACATCTCAATGGCAAAGCGAGTGGAAGGTATCGACACGCACTCAAAACTCTGCATCCCTCCGGGCTCATAATGTATGCACCTCGTAACTCAAGAAATGCAGGCACCAGCTCAATGGACAGACAGCATTTTTTAATCTCTTTCTATACAATCTTTTCTTTTTTTCAGTAGGAGAAAAGAGAGTATTGGACTAATGTATTACTAGGGTTCATTAATTTGTCTTCTCAGGTGGCAAGATGAATCACAAACTCATACTCTGTTGTTTTCCAAGTCGGAGAATAGATTTAAAAAAAAAAATTCATGGGGCCAAAATTTGACAGTTGCTGCTGGCAGATCTCTTCCAATAAAAATAGGTGTCCCGCACATGCCGAAACCCCATGAAGAACCGGAGCCTGTATGCAGAGTGCCTTTCACTTCTAAGTCTTTCTGAACAGGGGCACGATCATGAAATCTGTAACAAAAGGACCGTGTTCCAAATTACAGCACATTGAATAATTGGCAGCGACTGACTTGCCTAGTGAACATTTCTGGCCTAGCAAGTAGACTTGCCCCAGCGTTCCCAAATGCTTTCAATGTGAGCTGCTCATGCACAGATGTCTGTGCATCGCTCTGGCTTTGCTAGCTCAGTTGGAAGCAATTAATGATGTTAGCATTTAGCTCAAAATTCAGGCTGCAGAAGTCTCAGGAGTTTCTTTCCTCCCTCAGAGCGCATGTTTTGTGTTGTTTCAGAGCCCCAGTTAAAGGAAACATTCAAGCATGTGCTGATCGATGGATGGAGCCGAAAGCAGGCTCCCAGGGTAGATGTGCGCGAAGCTGAGTTCTTTGTTTTTTCCTGTAGTGTTTGTTGACGCTGCCCCATCCTGGCTCACAAGCTTGCAAGGACACTCCTCAGCCAAACTCAGTGCTCCAGGCATCTTCCTCACCAAATTTGCCAAAGATTCATGTTCCAAAACCCTCATCTTTCAGTTCTGAAAAAAGAATGTTTATAGTCCTTATTACTGTGGAATAATGTGAAAAATGTATAAAACATGTCAGCGCTACCCTTAAGTCTTTGTTTTTGACAAGTGGAGCTCATCTGAGACTCTAAATACTCACCAGGCCATGGATAGATTCCTGACTCCCTGCTCAAACAAGCTTCGAATCAAGATCTTCGTGTCTTGGATGACATCTCCACTGTCTTGTAACAGCAGTCTCAGGACTCCCATCAAGAGGGGCTGCGCCAGCCACCCTTACTCCTACTCTCTTTGGCACGTCCAGAGGTACAGCCCGCACATGCTCCAGGGGACATGGGAATACGTGTCCAAACACAGCCGCACGATGACCCGCCAACAAGCAGTCTTGCAGAATGAACCAGCCAGTGGTCACCACAGCAGCCAAGTGACTCGGAGATGCACGGGCTGCTGAGCTCGTCGTTCCTCAGAGTTATGTAGACGTAAACTATGAGATTAGATGCCAAAATCATGGTGAAGACAGATGAGGATTTGAGCCCACAGTCTACTAAGAATGTAGCAAAGCACTTAAGCAAAGCAACAGTCCAGCAAAGCACTTAGCATGCACTTAACTTTAAGCCTGTAAGCAATTAATTTTTGAGTATTCATAACTATAAGGAATCAAAGAAGAAGAGCTGCCCTTTATTACATTGGTGAGATTCATAAGCTTGCAGTATAAAGTTCTGAGAATGACCATATATTTTCCTTCCTTATTGAGTGAAATGAGACCTTCCAAAGCTTTAAAAATGTCCTGTTGATAATTATTAAATTGATTAGTAGTTACTGAGAGGAAAAATAAAATGACAATTGGATATTTATTCCTCAAAATCCGCCAGGTAAACAGCCACTCTCCCCCGGTGCTCTTACCAATGCCTCCTTGTAAGACTGCATACCACGAGTCAGTAAATGTATAACACTGAAAGAAACTCCAGTAATGTGCAGTGTACGATCCATCCTTGTATATTTAAGCTGTATGAGTCACAGTGCATTTAGAGATCTCCTTCCACGTAAGTGTGATCTATTTACAAGCATGCGTAGGTTTTCAGAGTTTCACAATAGCTGGCAGAAGAGCACAAATTATCTAAAAACTCTCATTTTGTTCTGGCATATTTGCTAGTCATGTGAGTATAGCTATTTTTTGGAAAATACAGCGTGTGACTTCAAATTCAGAGTAAAACTTCATCCTGCTCTATCTGAACTCCTTCAGTTGCAAGAAACTTTCTTCTGACGGGCCTTTGACATTCAACACCAGCTTTTTTAATGCAGAATAAACATGAATTTCATCCTTCTGTTTCTGGTAGAATCTGGTATCTTCACGTACTGTGCATATTTCAGAAGTCAAGGACGTTCAAGCAAATAAATGCCACTGGATTGTGCCTAACACAAAGCTGGTACAGAATATAACTTTTATGAGCCTCACAAGATTAATTTAGACTCAGAAATCTTTACTGTCCTCATTCCTTTGTTGAAAGTAATAACTGAAACCACAAACTACCATCAGAAGAACCACCCAAGCAGCAAGTTGGTCACTGGCAGATATTTTATATTACACCACTGGGGCTAAATTCCATTTTTGTTTCTGTGCCTGATGTTCCTGTTGACTGACTCCAGGCAGCTGCCTGCTTACTGCCTTATTCAGGTCCTATGAATCATTCTCTGAGGCTCCCCCACTGCCATAAGGAGATAGGTGAAATCTAGGCTAAAGATTTTTCTACACCTACTGAAAGACAAGGATGATTTCAACGCAGGTCTGCGTGAGTGTGGGGCTAGGTCCACACAGCTGCTGGCTCCCTCTTCACTGACCTGTTTGCACCTACCCTTTCTTGCAGTTTCTCCATCTGTGTGTCATAGCAGTGATGTTCGCTGGGATAACAACAGCAGGCAAAGGCCTCCCACTTTGCCTTTTTCTCCTGAATTGTATCAGATTGTGTAAAGCAATGAGCTAAATTAGGAATATGGAAATTCCAGGGGCATATGGAAATCAAAGGGATTTGTGTTGCTTTGTGAAACATTTTGAGATGTATTGTTGGAGCATGCTACATACAAGCTAGGTGGTATCATCATTATCAATCACTGGCAATCCAGCCCAGAAAACAAATTCAACAAATGTACCACTGTGCGGAAATGTGGAGCTCTCACTTTTGAAGGCTTTGATCGCATTCACAAAGACACCGCTAGAGTATAGGTGCCCCACAGATTGAGACTAGCATTAAGCAAAGAATAACAAAATAAAGAACTGCAAAGGAGCATCACCTGTCATCTCTATACGCAGTAGTGGACAGGCTATACGGTGCAACTCAGATATAGTCACTGATTATTCGCACCAGGTGCCTGACTGGACACACTGGGTTCTGCTTAGACCCCATTTCTGGGGTGTAGTAAGATATAGTAATCATTTATAGGCAGCTCTTTCCCAAGTACAGAAGAGGGCCACAGCCTGGTTGTGTATCTGGACCAAGATGCTCAAAAGCACTCACAAGTCCAGGAGTTCACACATAACCTGTGTAATTTTTTTATCAAAATAAGCAATTTCTGCCCTGGGGTGCGTACTCACACCTCATACTGTGGAGTTTTCTCCTGTGTATCTAATAGCAGAATTTAAAAGCAGCACTAACTTACCAAATGAGAAACTGTAAAGGACACCTCTCCTGGGGCAACAGTCTCAAAAATCCCATGAAACGGCTCTGTGAAAGACTCCTGTGGCCCTCTCTGTGGTTTCAGACAAGAGCTGTGCATTTCTCACCCTGTTGAAGAAAAAAGCAAATATCTCGATGACTAAGCGCAGCCAAGACTTCACCCAGGAATTTAAGTGCTACAGCACTGTAGCTTCCTTTCCTGACATCTGGGAGAGATGGACAACAGCTTGTTTGGGCATATTTAAAAACAAACTGTTGAAAGGGAATAGAAGAGTGTTGCTAAAACCCTTCAGGCATGTTCCCTATTTGCACTATAAAACCTGACACAGAAAAGCAGAAGGATTTATTTCTGAAAGTTAATGCTCTTTCCTTTGTACCCAGCAATAGCACTGTGCTCTACTGCTTGCAGGAGCTGCTTCGGGGAGTACCTCAGTCATGTTTTGCCAGGAATAAGAAGGCTGATTTCATGGCTGCTGTTGGATTTGCTCCCTTCCTGCACTCTGTGGAATCATTCATGCTGCTGAGGACATATTTTGGGGTATGCCTCCTCTTGTACAGAGATGTCTTTTGCTGTTTGGGAAGGGTCACCTGTGCCACACGACAAGTACTTACAATTGGAGGTAAAGTGACCCTGAGCCTCCATTCAGGTTCTTTCTGCAAACCGCGTTTCTAGCTGATCTGCTTGAGCACTTCGTCAGGAGGATGAAACTGTTCCACAGTTTGTTTCCCTGATATTTTTCAAAGAGTGTCTGTAAAAGTTTCTGAGACTATGGATGTTTCTCAGACAGGACAGAGCTTACCTGCATAGAGACCTTTACATTTGCTGCTGGTGCTACCTCCTCTGGGTTGTGAAGAAGTGCTTTGGTTAGAGTGGCATACAGGAAAATTCCCTTTCCTTCTCGTGAGCACACACAACCCTGGGGAATGAGATTTAATGACAGGAATTAGGAAAGGATTTTCTGAGACTGTCTTGTTGAGCTTAGAAACATGTCACTGGTACACCATCACGGCTAAGCTGTTGGAGTGACTGCAGCAAGGCCATCACATTCAAGTGATGATGAACAGAGGAACCCGGGCAGGGCTATGGTGTCCTGGCTCTCCTTTATGTCCTGCAGTCACTCTTGGGGATATGCAAACACACATCTAATTTCTCTGAAGAAACGTACCCAGGCTAAACCTCCTCAGGCCCCAGCTAGGTGAGAACATTGTTATATCTGAATCTTGAGCAAAACTTTATAACATGTCTTAAAGCTTTTCCTTTGGTGCACCACTTTTAAAATAGATCTTACCAGGTATATATGTGCAGATACATTTTTACTATTGAGGAGAATTTAACATTGGAGAAATTTGTTTAGGGATGTGCCTCTCTTGGTCAAGTCCGTATATGGATGTGATCAACAGTAAGTTTGAGACATGATGCAGAAGTCAGCCCCCAAGATTTTCTGTGTCACATGAGATCCAGTTACATGATTTTCAAGTATCCTTCCGTCCTTAGACTCTACGTCTATCTCATCCTTGCCCCAGAGAGAAAAAAGGCTTGGACATGTGAATGGCACACCTGTTGGCATGTACACGCTGTGGATAAAGTGTGTTGGAGCCCGAGAGAGACAGAACTCTTTCTATTTCTGTGTCTGACTTGACTTTTTAATATATTTTCCTTGTATGTGGTATAATTCTCCTTTCCCTCTCCTGTGCTCTTGCTGCACAAGAGAAAGTGCTTTTCTTTAATTTCCTTGATTTTGAGAATTTTTGTATGGACATGAACATTTTGCAATATTTGGGTAAGATTTAGGTCATTCTTGCAAAAAAGTAGATCTAGTCTAAATCTACCCATTTCCATTCAGATAGCCGAGCATGTAATTTGTATGAGTTAGATTCAGATACAGCTCATAATAAGACTGCATATATGCCAGGGAAGCTGATGGCCTCCTTTAGTTAGTTAGTGCTGTGAGTCCTTTTAACGGGTGAGTTTTGTTGTGTCACTAGAGGTGGTCCAAAACCAGAGTGTCTGATCTGAAAAAAAATTTGTAAAATATTGGCCAGATTGGCCTGAAAACCTTTTTCCTGCCTTTCCCACTTAGGTTCAGGAGCTGCAGCAGTCCCACCCTCCTATCTCTTGGCCTGCAGACAGAAATGCCGGGGCTTGTCTTAGTCCTCCCAGGACTTGGCTCTGCAGCTGGGAATCAGGCAGCTCCACCTGAGGCTCAGCGGGATGCCCTGGCACAGGGAGCCAAGACCCGGCCAGAGCCAGAGCTTGCAAGTCGCTCACTTTTTGGAGTCACTGCATCCCCAGACAGAGGGTGTGCTGCCTGGCATCCCTTCCCCAGCCCTGCAGACTGGGGCTGGCTGCCAGAGGCCCTGATGCTGGGGCTACCCTGCCAGAGGCCCTGACACTGGGGCTACCCTGCCAGAGGCCCTGACGCTGGGACTACCCTGCCCACGAGCAGAAGCCCCAGCTGTCAAGAGCCTACGGGTGGACCTGTCTGGGCTGGCACCACATCACGGACCCAGAGAGAGAGGCCCATGTTTTGCGTATCCTGCCCAGAATCCAGGCAGGGTTGTGCTTATTTAATTTGGTGAAAGCTTGAATGAACAAAAGACTTTTCAAATGAAAACACTGCAGGAATAGAAACAAAAGATGTTCCCATGAAGTACAGTTTTGTCAGGAAAATACCTTGCCATGTTTGCTATGACTATAGGTAACCTCTAGAGTTAGCAAGATGCTTCTTTTCAAAGAATGTACATAATGTCAAAGATAAGAAGCAATGAGCCTTCCACTGGTGTTACCTATTAGCCACTGCAGCAGTCTGTATTCCCTTTCTCACCTCCCACAGATTTCTGAAAGAGAAACTAATCCCATCATGATGGAGCCCAACCAGATGCCCATAAGACCTATGGGTTGCTCTAAGGATCCCTTCTGATCCTGAAAGGTTTGTAATAGAAACCTTTTGTAATTGTGCTAATCTTCAAAGAAGCGATGTGAAAATTCGTGATGGGGACGACAAGCCAGAAGAGTTGATATTAAAAAAATATATCATTTGCCAGGACTGCCAGCTGCTGGCCAGACACTGAATTAGCTGCCTTCCTCAAAGAGAGATGTCCCCCATCTGCTGAATAAGCGCTCCTTTTGTGCACATTTTCACAGCTGAGGTTTGAACTAAGAGCCTTGTGGTCTGCAGGCAGCAGCTCCACAAAGACAGCCAAAAAGTTTCTTGCTCTGGACTAGACAGGCAGGAAGCTAAAGCCTTTCTCAGATGGAAGCATTCTTTGCCTATCTCACAACATCCCTTCCAATCACATAAAAATCTTTGAATGAGAACATCTCCCTGCAATCCTTCACCAAGTGAATCCACTCAGGCAAGGCATATTTTTGGGAAGGAGCCAGCTTTGCTTGGTGGTCCTGGCTTTTGGCATCCACCATGACTCAGTAGGGAAGAGAGAATAAATAAAATACTATTAAGAGGTACAACAACGTTACCAAATGGGATTGTGCCTTTCTCAATTAGAGTTGTTTTTCCTATCTCCATATGTTGCATATTACAGAGCCCTTTTGTTGGTAAACATATCCATGGCTCCCTGCAGGGGTGCCAGGGCCACTCACCAGCAACTTGGAGACTGAAATTGTGCATGAAGTCCAATCTGCCACACGAAGATGGTCTTGTTTCCATGTGTACTCTATTAGAACACAGAGAGGCTCTGAGAAGCTGGAAGTTGCTGGCAGTTGGCACAGCGATTGTTCCACAGGTACCTCTCCCTGAAAAAAACAGGAAGGTTGGGAGCAGGCTTAGTGATTTTTTTGTTTCTTTGTATGGTGGATATACAGTTATAATAAAGCAGCTAAAACATTTCTATTGCTCCCTTCTGCCTGGGAATCTCTCAGGCCTTACCAAGGGCTATGGTAACAGCACACTTGTGAGTCAGGTGATGTTATCGCAGTTTGTAGTTGAGATATGAAGAAGCAAAGTAAGTTTTCCCAGCACTTAGACACAGGAGCTGGTAACAGGGGCTGAACAACTCACTGTGCATCAGCCAAGCTGTGTCTGTGTTTCTGCTGTCAGCCCACGGTAGACTCGACTCAGCTGTCTTTCTATGTGGACCTAGTTGTTACCTAGCCTTTAGCGGCAGGCTTAGAGGTTATAAACACATCAGACAGTTACTGTGGCTTAGCCGTTGCGTGATTATTTGCTATATCATGGTATCTCGCTTTTGCGTCTTAGCTTTGAAATCACCTGGCACGTTGTTGGCAGAACAGGCAATAAAATTCCCAAATCCTGGTCCTTCGAGCTGTGCTTTAAGCACTGGCCTGTCAGTTCATTTAATGCTGCAGCAAACCAGGCACAGCTTTGAGCATGAACCACGGGAGACTGAATTTTCTCGTGTAGGTACAGTATGGACTTTGAAATAGGATCTGTTTCTGACTCCAGCTATTATTTTGTTAGCCTTTCCTGGCTAACCCAGTAAAAGCTGATGGGCACCGGAAAATTTCTTTGTCGTCTGTTTCTCCATTAATTGCTCTGAACGTGTGTGATTCAAGAGTGATGTAAAACATCATTGCTACCTCACTCTATTTATCTGTTTCTTCAGCAGGCTCTCATGGTAACCAGCAACTACTGTATTTAAAGAATGCACTGTACCACACCTACTCGGTACAGTGCTTTGCTATGGAAGAGTGAGAGAAAGAGAAAGATGTGGAGGTAAAAAAAAAGAAAGAAGATAGAACCTCATGTCCTTTATCAGAAGAAGGGAAAGATTAGATTTATTTCTGGAGGGACTATGAATACCAGATCAGCTAACTGCAGTTTAGGAGGTCTTTCTATATGGTCTACCCAGTCCCAGTTATTTTAATTCTGTGTTGCCAGCTGGCCTCTGCAGAAATCTATTCAGGGTTCAATTCTAAACAGTAATGTTTGGGAAAAGTACAATCTAAAACAGACAGATCTGTATGTGTTTAGGTTTTGCTTTCTTTCCACTTTTAAATATTAAAAATTGACTCCAGCTGTGGGGTAAAGTAACGCCCAACCTATAAAGACACTGACAAATAAATCACAATGCAATTTGCTGTGCATTTTGTGAGGTTTAAACACCAGCTCTTGAAAGGAATTTTCCATGATTACATCTTGGGAAGATATCTTCACTACCAACAACTCATTTGACTTTTATACTTCTTAAAAGTCATCACATTCCAGCAGGGCCAGACCCTGCCATTACTTCTCTGGCAGACATCTTAGGAGTTAACTGAGCTATCTGATGCTGCTTCGGACATATGCAAGGTTTCACTATCCCTGTGTAGCACGTTGTTAACCAGAATAGCTACCTTGTGGTTTTTAATCCACTTTTTACAAGTGTAAATCACAGACAGACTGTTCAGCCCCCTCAGCTGACCAGTTCTGCTTGAGTCCACTTCTTTGCTGTATCAAGTTTAGGCAGCCTTGGCTGAAGTTAGAGCTTTTATTACCATTCATCTCAGAATCACTGAATAGCAGGTTTCCCACTTCATCAGGGTGTAGCCCAGAGAAGTCAGGTTTAGCTCCTGAAGTGTGACCCAGCTCACCCTGGCAGCAATCACTCCTGCCTGTCCTACATTTCCTCCTCAAAAAAGAATAAATACTTAGTGTTCAAGGAAGAAAGAAGAAGACAGAACTTCCATCCTAAAGGCATTGCATTGCTTTGTTTCAGGGAGCAGCCGTTGATCCACAAAGTCCCTTCCATCTGCACAGCCTGGGTAATAATATAGAAATAGCTCTGATGTTGATATCATGTTTTAAAAATTATAAATTAACTTACAATTGAAAAGAGCTGGCTTTGAACCAAAACCCCTTGAGCTATCCTATTTGAATTATTTACAAAACATTGAAGAAATGAAGTTTCTGGCCATTGACCTGTTCCTGCTGAAAGTTGCAATGTAAACTTTTTTGGTGGGGAAAAATAATTACAGTAAAAATTCCTGACCAGTTTTGCTCTGCATGGCATTTCACTGGTGCTTACTTCAGATCTGCAAGTTGGTCTCCCCTTCAGAGACGGCCGGCGGAAAGACTGTCCACACCAGGGAGGGGATTTAAGAGGACCCTGCTATTCCCTGCCTCCAGCTACGCTACTGCTGCCTCTGTGGCAATGGCTCAGTGTTTTGCGTAATTTTTTTTCTGAATCAGATCAGTGAAAAAATAGAAAGAAAAGGCTTTGCTAAAGTATGCTTTTGTTTCTACCATATCAGTTCTGTTATCCAGACAAAGTTTTGCATGTTCTTAATGAGGGCACTGGAAAAAAAACTGCTGGTGGAGATGCTTGGAACCTCCTGCACATCTGCCTGGTCACTGGAGGAACCCTAAAGTGCGACTTCACTTTTAAAAGATGTCACTGGGCCCACAAACAAGTTGTTCTTGTCCCGACACCTTGGCCCTCACTGTTCAAACGCCCGCACATAGGTTCGTTTGTGGGCAGTGTCAGACCAATCTTCAGAGCATCACCCTCCCCAGGTTCAGCTGAATCTTTTTGTTGGGGCTACTGGACCTTCTTACCCTCAGGAGAAGTGCACTCAAGAGCTCCTCTTAATCTGGAAATCCAAAAAGGAGAGACAAGGGCATGTTCTTCAGCTGAATAGAAGCTACAACATAAGAATGAGGTAACTATGAGACAGGCTTAAAGACCCCGAAGCTGTTGCCAAGAGCAAGACTTGCAAAAAAATTCCAACCAAACCAAAAAGTTTTCAGTGCAGGTGAAGAAATCTTACCAAAAAGGCTGGAAAATAAGAAGTTTTAAACAAATGTACAATGTAATTAATAGTAAAAAGGGGACAGTGTGTTAGGACAAAGCAGGGGGGTTATTTATGAAGTTTATTGTGGTGGGTTAGAAGAGCATACTAATAAAACTAGGAGAGCCAAAGAATTATTGAAAGCAATCTTTAACCAGAAGCAATTGACTTTGAATTGTAGCAATATCACAGAGTTAAGAGAGATAAAAATACCTGCCTTTGAAAGGGGTGAGGGGTGGAGCAAGGGTATGGAAATTCATAACTTACTTAGACAACTTTGCAATGATTCGAAATTATTGAAATAAATGCATATATTTAGGAGCACCTAGATGGAAAAAATACGACGAGAAATAGGAACATGGAATTTTCAAGAGCAGCTAATATCAAAGTAATCTACTTCCCCTCTTTGAAAAGAAACGGACATCATGGAAAGGGGGAAGCAGATATGTTCTATATTGACTTTCAGAAGATTTTCAACATTTTTCTAGATGATGTTCTCATGTAGAAACTCGGCAGTCTTGTCTAGCTCAATCTGCTATGCGGAGGTCGCACAAATACTCGGAAAATGTGATTTAAAAGGTACTTAAAAGTAGTTCTTACGAATCTGATGACAAACAGGAACAGTTGCATGCTTGAGGTTTCATAGAAATCTGTCCTGGGCTTGGTACCATTCTGTATTTTCATGAATGACTTGAATGATGGAAGAGCAAACATGCTTGTGAAATTCACACATGACACCATGCTGGCAGGCTCTTTGGGGGCCAGGAGAAGCCTTTAAAATGATCTTGATAAATTTAAGAAATGGTCTGAAAGCAATTAGGTGAAATTCAATAAAGGCAAGTACAAAGTCCTAGACTCATGAAGGGAAAAATCTATCACACAAAGACAAAATAAATGCAGGAATGTCTTTTTGTAAAAATAAGGCAATTTTTGAAGCGGAAGGGACTCAAAATTGCAGTCCAATTTTTGTGAATCCTGAGGGCAAAGAAAGCGTCGGGTAATAATGGTCCCTCCTGTAAGATTTTAGCCTTAACTTTTCACCTACAAGAAAGATCACAATTCTCACATTTCTATTTCCTAAAAGATGGGGAAGGGGCTATAGGCTGTCTTTGTTCTCCCCTGGTGCTGGGACTCTGCCATACTGCGCTGCTGCTATAAGTTAATGTGTATGTGGAAACTCCTTGAGGAAAGAATGAGGAAAAACGTATGCCTTTTGTTTCCTTCATAAATATCAATACGTCAATATCAATACCAAGAGCCGCTCTATTTTCCTGGCTGATAATATCCTGCCCGGCCACATGGAGTTAAACCAAAGCAGGCTGCTAGTGGGAAGCGAACAGGAAATGAAACAATGTAAAGCCGAGAATACCAAGAGTCCCTGAGAAAGCAATGGGAATCGATCCATGAGAAAATGGCCCTTTCCATGGCTCTGAGCGCACATGAGGTTTGTTATCGGAAGGAGATTTTGTTTCCTGGTGGGGAGGCACGATGACCACCACAAGAAACCTTCATCAAATGACAACTCGGTGGTGGATTGTTGTGCCCTGACCCCAGCAGAGGAGAGCAACCTTCATCCGCTCCCCGAAGAGTGGGGGACTTCTGCCTCCCCCACTTTGTGAGGTGGGGCTCTGCATCTGCTGGAGTTTTTTAAAAAGGGCATTCTAGTGGATACAAAGGGCGTAGGCATTTCAGAGACCTTGGGAGTTAAGTGGGTGTAGGAGAGAGCGAGTATGTCCTACACAAACAGCTGAAGAATACGCAGGAAGAGAGAAAGGGAGAGATGGTGCAGTGCTGGAAAAACTGAGCAAGTGACAAATGTTCTCCTGCTTAATAAATGAGTAAGCAATAAAATAAAATAAATACAAATTCACTGTTTTAACTCAGAGCCAGCTCCTGCTGTCTTCAGTGCGCAGGCTGTTCCTGGGCACCGCAGCCTTCGGCATCATGCAGTTTTAATGATGTCTCTGCAGGCACGCAGACAAATTCTGAGGAGATCAGTGGCTTTATACAGGAGGACACGTGGGTTGCTACTGTCTCCTTTGTAAGCTTTAAGAAATTGGTGGCAATTTTGCAAACACGCTAAAGGTCTCAATATTAATATGCCACTTAGAGACACTCAGCAAGTAATGCCTGGTCTTCCAAGGATGACAACTGGTTAAAATAAAAGCTTCCATAAAAAGCCCAAATAATCTCGGTATTAAATCAAATTACTTTGCAATAAAGGGCATTTTTTCTCCTTGTCATTTGGCTGTAATGGCAAAATAAAGACAATATTTCACTGTTTATTAATTTCTCTGTGTTTGATTAAATTATCAGTACCATAAAGGCTATCAACTGTCACCCGGAGAGAACCAGGCTCATGACAACATGACTGGCTGATATAAATGAATTGTGGCTGCGTGTTGAGAAATGACGGTGTTAAAACAGTGTTTGGTGGCTGAAGAGAGGCGCTATTTGTAGAGGAAACTCACTCCTGTGCAGAGGTGTTTAAATGTAATTCAAGCACTTAGGATTTTGTGGATGGGTGATTTTCATACTGTGTGTATTTACCTTCCCTCCCGCTGATACCAGCTGAAGGAGAAGACTGTTGCTGTCAGCTCAGAAGTATCGAAGTGCCTTTGGAGAGGGAAACATCACCTGTGGCTCGCGTGTTTGCTGCCAGCCTCCCACAGCCCTGTGCTCCAGCGTGGCGGGTAGCAGCGACACCTGCACCTGCGGTCGGGCTTTCCTCGCTGCCAGTGAGGGTTGCAGGGGTGGAGTGGCGGGCGTGGAGAAGGGACCACGAGGCTGTAGCAACCCTTATAGTATGACAAAGAGACGCTGTGGATTTATATGACATAGAAAGGGACTACATTTTACTGCAGTTGTAGGTAGGGCAGCGCTGCAAAACAAACACCGGCCTTTCTTCTTATATCATCCTTTTCTATGTCCAGGTTTTCTGGGTTCCCACCATAAACACAAATGTATTGCCCTTTCTAGCTGCAAAATGTGAGAAATCCAAGCGCGTCAAGTGAAGCCTATCAAGTACTATAGGATTTAGGTTTCCTAAATTCTCTGAGATCCTGTTTGTATTTGAGGACCATGCTCTCCCTGGAGATACGGCACTTCAGGCTTTTGTGCGTTTGCTTGCCAACACTAAAAGAAGTATGAATTAATCTCTGATGTGCTGAGGATGTGCTCAGTGATCGACCTAGCCTGGAAGGAGTTTACAAAAAGGCTCAGTTCCACAAATATTCATTGCTACGTTACTGTGACTTTGTTGTGAAAGAAAATGCTGGCTTCTATCAATTACCTGGGAAAGAGAAAAATGTCCTAAACCAGGCTCTTAACTCTGAAATGTCATGGGTAAAACCAAACAGATCAGATAATCCCTTCATCTCCCTGCTGACAGGGTGAGGTCAGTGCTTGCTTGAGCCCCTGCACCATACCAACTGCAAAGTATTATCATTATTATTACTATAATCTTTCTTTTCTCCTGCAAAGTGCATCCAAGTGGCAAGATGCCGAGTACATTGAAGTAATTTTCAGTGCTCCTTTCCTTATGTGCTCTCCTATCTCTGCTTCTCTGTCCCTCACTGCACTGTCCTGAGAGCATTTTTTGTCAAGTGTAAATGTTGAACTGCATGTGAAGCTGAGACTTTCTTATTTTCAAGTATCTGTTTTTGCCTGTAGGAAATCATTAGGTACCACTGGTTGGCTAGACAGCCAGGGGGAATGTCAGTATTTGTTGGCACATACCTTGTAAATGTGAAAGCAACTTGGAGCTGTGAGACTGTGCAAGTGCCTGCACTACACAGGCGAATGTTGATGTCGAGATCCCTGCTCTCCCTCGCTCTGCTCACCCTGGAGGTACCTGGTGCAACTTCCCACTCCTCAGCATGGACAGGCGTCCTATTCGGGACCCAGCTGTGTTGATGGAAAAGGTGCTGCTGGGGAGTATCCACGTTCTTCATCCCTGCAGCTTGCTTGTGGGGATGCAGGTGGAAGTGCTTCGTAGCCTAACCCCAGCATTGGCTCAGGCCAGCAACTTTAACTGTTATAAGTCACGCAGGATGGTTTGAAAGGAGGGGGATGCTCACATCCCCGTCGGTGCTAGCAGAGGGGAGGACAGCAGTCACAGCGGCTCCCAGAAAGGCAGGCTGCAACCCTGAATCTGAACAAGTGCACTGGCTTAATGGAATCCATTTAAAGGTGCCATAATTAAGTTGATGCATCTCTGCACATGCAGAATAGGTGTGAAGTCTCACCTGGGCTTGTTACAGTTGCATTACATTGAATTTGAAATGCATGAGAAAAGAGCTTGCACCTTCCTTGCACTGGCATCTTTGGACACTTCTGCAATACCAGCAGCTGAGCCCAATGTCAGTGTTGTTTGTTGGCCTTGTGACTGGAAAGAGACACCAGTGGGATGGTTTACACTGGGAAATTACATCATGTTAGAACATGTTGCTCGGGACTCCTGGTGACTAGCACAGTGTAATTTCCCATCATAAACAAGGCCTGTGAGACAGCTGTTGGGAGGCCGAGCACCAGCAGCCTGGGCTGATCCTGTCGCGCCTGAGCTCCTCGGGCAGTGGGTGACTCAGCCACAGGCGCTGCCGCTGGGCAGGGCTGACCCCAGCCCTCAGCATCATTCCAACGGTGTGGGGTAGGCACACTGCGTCGTTTTGCCTTTTTTTTTTAATGGCTTTCAGAGAACTGGATCATGCTTTTTTGTTTTTTTACAGTCTTGAAAAAAGCAAAATCTGCCCTCTTCTCCTAATAATTTTGGCAGGCTGCAACCAAGATCAGAAAAGGAAAGTGTCAATTAACAGGCTGTGTGTGCTCAGTTCTGTGACCCAACGGGCAATCAATGCTTTTAGGCAAGGATCAATACAGCAAAACACTGGACAGGCTTTGAGGCTCCACTATTTAAAATTTATTTGCTCCAAAAAGCAAGGGTTCATGAGCTCCCTGCCATTAAAAAATAAAAACTAGCGCCTAAAAGAACTGTTAATTTAAAATTTAAATGGGAGTCTGTGGTTTAATTATATGTAAGGAAAGGGTAAATACCAAAGAATAGCTCGTTGTATTTCAGACTAGGTTAATTCTTCCCAGGTCATGCCAAAGCATTCAGTACTCTGCTCATATCTCTTCAGTTACCCTGTGCACATGCTGCATCGCTTTACACAGGGCTTTGGTGAGGGGTGGTGGTCATGGCACTTCTCACACCAGACTCCTAAGCAAACTTGAAGTAACATGTTATTTTTGCATTTTGTAGTGTGTGCATAGTTTATAGGGTGAAGTAGGAGATTTTTATATCAACATAAGGGTAACTGTAAGTAGAAAATCTGTAAAACTAACCCAGAAGAAAAAAAAAAAGGGAAAAAGAAAGTCTTCAGGTGATCAGCTCGTGTCTGATTTTCCACAGGGCTGCAGGATTGCAAGAGCTGAAATGAGAGGAGGGAAGGAGTGTGCAGCCAGGGCCAGGTACGACGGATCTGGAGAAAAGGAAAATCTCTTCCAGTAGCAGTCCCCATTAGATTGCTGTAAGTCATCTGTGAAACTTCAGGACCAGTCACATCCTTTAGGATCAACTTTTGCTCAGGGACAAAGTTTGGATAATTGAGAGATGAGCAGAGGAAATCTGGATTATCTTTGGAACTGAGAAATTCCAGTCATTCAGAGGTGGTAAACTGGAGAGAGTCCTTGACATCTGAGATGCCAAAGTTTGGATAATTGAGAGATGAGCAGAGGAAATCTGGATTATCTTTGGAACTGAGAAATTCCAGTCATTCAGAGGTGGTAAACTGGAGAGAGTCCTTGACATCTGCGATGGCAGGAAGACCACTTTGGGCAGAGGGCTCTCTTCTGGCTCAGCACAATGCATGGGCTTGCTTCATACTCATCTCTGTTATTGAACCCCACATTGCAGCACTAAAGGTCCTGTGGAAAGCCTTCGGTGTCTGGATGGAGTGCCTCAAAGTGATCAGGTTTTACAAAACAAGGTACACAAATCTGCTACAAAGCCAGGTCCCCTTATAGCATCTCTGTATGAACTACCCAAAATGAAAGCCCGTGAAACCTCTGGTCACTTGAAAGTCTTTGTTTATGATTATTCTCCATTGGATAAACAGGAAGCATAAACAGTGGGTGGGAGTTTAGGCCATGTAGGGACACAAGACTTGAGCCATCCCTAGAGGAACTTCCTCTTTACTTAATTTAAAACAACCTCCCTTTCAATTCCTGTATATGTGGTTAGTATCGCACAGAATTTTACGGAGAAGAAGCTCACAATGAACCACTTCAAAGCTAACGTTACATTTGCAAAGGAAGGAATTTCTTTCCGACAGTTCAGCAGCTCCAGCACATGCTGGAAAATCAGCGTGCACCACTAGACGGTATGCTACTCATGGGGGATCCTAAACAAACAAACTGCTTACAGTGTGACTGCAGGCAGCGATCTAACACGATTTCGAAGGAGCTGCTTTCAGTACCTTGGAGCATTGAATCAAACTGCACAGAGAAATCAGAAGCTGCTGTTGGTTTCCACGTGAAAATCATTATTAGGGGAAAGAATTACCGCTTTGTCATGTTTGTACAGTGGAGTCTTGGTCTGGGCTGGGGAATTGTAGGTGCTACCAGAATGCAAATATTTAACAATAAAAGACACCCTTTGTTGAAAATATGGGGATTACAGGAATCTCTATTCACATCTTCCAGCAATGTAAAATTGAGCTACTGGTACTGAGCTAATTTGCTACAAAAGCCTGATACTTGCAATACGCTATTTAAAACCTCTGATGTATCTACTCAGGGAACACTTGTAAGCCATACCTGAGGCTGATGGATGACCTACAAAGGCTAAAATGCCTGGCAAATATGTTTTCCATTGAAATTTTTACATGAAAAATTTGTTTTTCTTCATCCTTTTTTGTCTTTTCTGTGGCAAGATGTTCTTTCCTGGACAATTTCAAATGTTATTTTGAAATCTGAGACCAAGTTGTGCTTTTTATTAGGTTTAATGAAAAAAAACCACCATTGCAAAAAAAAAAAATTCATTTTCCAAGGAGCCTTATCAGTGCTATGAATGCTAATGGTGGGAAATTAACATTCAGTGACAGGTAAGGCAAAAATAGCTGAAAGTTATTTTAGCCCACTTTGACCTGCATGTCTGTGCAGCGCTATGAACTCCATTAAAGTTAGAAGTCCAAGTCAGCAGCCTGCCACCCCGATCCCCAGCTCCAGCCGCACACAGCTCTGCGGCGCGCCAGGCAGCCCCTCCAGCAGGCTGCAGCAGAAGTTGCTGAGCAGCAATCCCAGCTGAGAGACAGTCTGTCCCAGATCCCTTTTGCCTCCTGCCACCAGGGATGGCCATGTGTATCTGGAGTTGGAAGGGCTGTGACACTGGCGTGGTGCCTGCCCATCCATTGGGATTTCTCGTCTCCCAAGCTAACCCTGCAATACTTTTAGGAAGTAATTGGAACACTTTTGTCTTCTTCTTTTTCATAGTCTTTTTCTACATTTGGATTTCAAAAAGTAGCAAACTCAGGAGCTGCACAGGTTAAAGAAATGCAACCTCAGAAGTCCACCACAGGCTTAATGGCATAATCCTACTTTGCCATTCCTGTATCCCAGGACAGTGGGGAAAAGAGACAATGTACACATACAAAAGATTCATCCTGAAGGATAACACAAAACCAGAAGAGACAGGGGGACAAGACTTTACAGAAATGGCAAACACAGCTTGCATCCAACCTAAAAACTTAAGGGAAACATATTATAGTCTTCAAACTCCAAAATACCATTTCTCGTAGAGAATCTAAATCACCCTCGAGGAAAAAGGGAAAAAATAAAACCTCCTCAAAATGTCAAAGACCTGAAATCCCCCCTGGCTTACAGTTTCTGTCTGTATCTCAGCTATTTATAAAGCCAGTCTCCACGGTTTCTGTCGTACGTTTCAGTTACACGGCCTGAGCTAGCAAGCTGGTGGATACAAACCTGATCTGTATAACCATGACAATAAGTGAAGATATCTGTGCACATTCTAAACCGTGCTTCTTCAGCTAACAAGAATTGCTGCATTTGATTTATAAAGAGATGAGTAGGTTTCTGCATGAAACTCCGCTAATAGTTGAAAAAACCTGTTCTGCTATGCACTGGAAAGGGGCTCTCCCCACCCACACATGCATCTGGGATTTGATCACCGACCTTTAGGAGAAACCCACAAAACCTCTTCCGCGTAGAAGAGTGTGTTACAGTACAAAGGAAAACCTTGCATGCTTGAGATTTGGGTGGAATCCATTTATTCCACATGTGCAAAGACTGGATGAAGAACTGGAGGACCCGCAACACCCAAACAGAAACCTCTCCATGTGTTACATACATAAGCCATTCTTGATTGAAATCCTGTAAATCTTTTCCTTATATAATATGTTTCCTTGTCTGGTAGAGCTTGATTTCAATTTATACTGCTTTTTTTTCCTTTCCATCATGCTCAAAAATATCATAAACAGTCTGTAAACTCTGTATCACAAATGACTTTGTAATAATAAAAAAGGTATTTTCAGAAGAAAGATCAGTTCCTCATGTCTAAGTTGAAAAGGGGACACTGTCATGCACTTGAGGTAAAAAAAATAGGCCTTTTCATCTTAAAAGTTCTATAATATGGTAAAAATATAACAAATATATAAGAAGGAATGTCCTACAGACTCTAAATAAAGAACCAAATTTCTGGCAAGAAAATAAATACTTTCCCCAAAGGAAGTTTAAACTCATGGAGTTTCCCTGATGGAGGTATTGTCTATATGAGCTGTTATTAAGAACTTGAATACATGTTGTAACAAAACTGTCTAGGTCTAGAAAAAAACCCAAATCACAGGCAAAATAAGTACTTTCTCCGCTAATGCAGTTATCTGCTTCTTCAGTGAAGTACTTAAAATCCATTATTTACCTGAAGAAAATACAACACTCAACTCCAACAGATATCCCTGCAAAACCCTGTTTACTTATACCATGATAGCATTCCTCACCAAAGCAAACATCTGCACTTCTGCAAGCAAATGCAGCAAATTACTTACTCTTTCAGAAAACATCTGCGTCAATGTACCTCAGTGAAGATGTTCCCTGCGAAAGAAACCTATCACCATGTTCTTGATTTGTTATTGTTTACTGTTGTGCTTTTCAAATAATCCAAAGAATTTATCCCCATCTCTGAAGATCTGTAGAGGTTTTTGTCTGCTTGGATGGTTTTACAAGGATGAAAGCAGCATTTCTGAAACACTGTACAGAGTATTGCTGCAGTTAAAACAAAAACATTGGACTTTGATCTTTGGCACTTATAAAAGCTGGTTTATAATTAGGATATCTTATCTGGTCTTAGAGGGCAAAATGGTACATTTAACAAAACAGAACTTCTAGGGAAATAAACCTATTGAATCTTAATTTGAAACACAAAGGCATAAAAAGATTTTGTCCTTTGTAATGCGAAGAAAGCTTGTTTCCAATTCCCCAAATATTTTAACAAGCAATACTGTGTATATACAAGCCTTGTGATATCAATTGACTGGTTATTAAACATATTTGAGCTCTTTCCCTTCTCCCAGCACACTCACACACATACAGACACATGTGATATTCATGTTAACAATTTATTTCTTGGAGGGAAGAAACCAGTGCTTTCTCAGCCCAGTCATCCTGGAGGTTGCCTTGGGTTATTTTAGGTTTTGTGTTTAATATTGCAGGGATTTCATGGATTTACCAAAATACCATAATTTTTATTTTTAAATCACTTTTTTTCCAAACATATCCAATCCAGATCGGACCTCATCATACTCTGTTTCAGTTCACTGCCACCATATGTAAATGTTGTCAAGGCTGTAATACATAAAGTATCTGGCTCCAGGGCTGGTTTCACAGTGGTTTTGGAATACAGATTTTATAATACACAGTTTCCTTCCTCTGAAGTCAATGGGCTATTCAGTGGAATAAGGTTTCTGAGGCACCGGTCAGATCTTCAAATGCGCATAGGCACCCAAATCCTGTTTAAGGATATTCAATTGACTTGAAGCAAGGTGCCTGCCTTATCCCCTTCAAAGGTAAGGGGATTCCCCAAACCATAGCTAGAGCCAGTTTAAACAGGAGCTGAATCTCATGACTACTTGTCCCCTAGCCATACTGCCAGGTCATTAACATAAGACACAGGTGGGACGTGCCCTTCTTTAGGCAAGACTCACTTGATCCAAACAGAGCCATCCTCAGGTTGCTCCAGCTTATGCTGTGGACGAGATTGAAAGGCCTGATGGATTTTTTCCTTCAGATTTCTTGAGTTTCCATGACGTTACTGCATACACACATGCAGTGAGCTTGCTGCACAGATGGTCTGCATACACTTGCCTCTGGTATGGACATCTGATGCTGCTGGGAAGCACCAGACTGGCTGAACAGGAGCAAAGGGTAGGCAACTGCGTTGATAGTGTCCAGAAGCACTGTGCTTTTGTGTCTTTCCTACGAATGTGTAACCTCTGAAGCTGCCCCAAAGCAGCAGATCTGCTGTGTTGGTGCATGGTGACAACAGCATGTGCCTCCAACAGAATTTATCAGCTGCAGCACGGTAGACAGGCTGCGAAGTCTGGAGCGGTGCCAGTGCGCTTGGAGCTATTGTACTGGACCATCAACCAAAGCTGCTGTATGCCCAGAAAGTCAGCCAAACACAGCAAAATCCTCAAAACTAAATTCTATCTCCAAGAGAGAAAAAGAGAACACATGCTGGAAAACTCAGCTGTATGGCATTTTGACTCCCAGCTCCAGAGGAAGTTCACCTCGCTTGGCTGTCCCTTGGGCTCTGGCCATCTTATCTGGACCTATACTTTCTGATACACCAGTGTTCTTGGACTTCTTGGGATGCATGTGGACAGTGGCAGATTCAGTGGCAGAATAATGGCTTCATATCTTTACAAGTTTGCTAAAAAAACAGTTTTGAAAGTGCCCTTCAGGCCAGGGTTACACTACAAAGCCTTGTTGGTATAGCTGCTTTAGAAGGTGAATATGACTGGAGGAAAAGGAAAATGTACAATGTGTGCCCAGCTGTAGCAAAATTTAAGTTGTCAGGTCATCAGGAGGTAGAGTAGGCTTGCTTAGTTGTATTACAGGTCCTCCCAGAAGACAGATAAGAGGGAGACAGGGAAGAAGGAAAGAAGCCTGGCTGCAGGTTCCCAAAGGTTTGCCCTTGCTCTGAAGAGCCATGTCATTGATTTCAGTACGAGAAAATAGAGCCCTCATATACACAGATTATAGTGTAAAACTTGTTCTGTGCAGACACTAAACTGGGTGATTCAGAAAGCTTTGGCTTTCTGGTGTTTGCCAGAGTGGGAAAGAGTATGTCAGGAAACAAAAAGTCACACCACAATTTTCCAGCTACTCGTGTTGTTTTCTCTAAGCCGTCACTAGCCACTGTCGGTGCCCACCTCCTCAGTGAGTTCTCATGTTCCTACACAGCCAGAGCAGATACTGTTGTGGTATGTGGGGTTGAGGTGCACCTTCCTTAACTACCTAAGAAAACCAAGTCTTGGTTCCACAGCAAGTTCCTCCCCTTGCCCAGGATCCAAGGAAGATGCAGGTCTGTGGACCTGTGCTGGGAGACCCCAGGGAGGTGTAGCCTGGGGATGGGGCTGATCCATGCCTCTCCCAGGCCGGTAGATGGGGAGAAGGGATGGAGGGAAGTCAGATGGGCACCCCTCAAGGATGGAAGAACTGAGCAGATATTTGAGCAAAACCTCACAGGCAATTTCTTCCAGCTAATCCATGCCATAATTTTTCCCACAGCAAAGCTGATCCAGTACATCATTTCCATGAGACAGAAGGCAGTTTCATCACTGCTCACTTCTCAGAGGTCTTAGACACTTGCTTTTAATCATATAGTGTATGCTGACATCTGGTGGCATTCAGTAACCAAATCTTCATTAAGCAAATAAGTTTTGGTTTTAAGGAGTATGCATGTATATTTTCCCTTAGTTGGGTCCAGAAACAGGATTCCTCCCAGACCACTTCAGACTGGGGTTTAGTCTAATGCACACATATGGGACTGGCATGGTCCTGGATCTCCTGCGAGACGCTTAGGTGGGCACTGGCTTCCAGGTTAGGATGGGACCACCAGCCAAGGGACCTGACTGTGTTCAAACACAGCCTTTCCAGCACAAAGCGGGACAAACAGCACCTTACAATTTCCCATTCCGAACACAGAGAATCACTGCACTAAAAATACCAGATGCAAAACCACTGGGGGCTTCAGCAGGAACAGAGCCACTATAAAGTCTTAGGTGGTAACAGTTCTCATGTAATTTATTTTATCTTTATTTCAAAATGGAGAAGAAGAAGCAAAATGGCATGTATGAATAGTGTGAGATGTACTAAAACCTTGTTTCATGGCAAGTGAGAATAAGTAGCATGGAGTCAGCTGTCATGGTTTAAAAGATACCCGTGATGTAGCTGTTCCATTAAAATTTGGATTAAAATCATGTTTAAATTTCATTTCCTCCAGTCCTTATCCTGCTTTTGATTAGTTTTAAGAGCAGTTGATGGTCTTGTGATTTGAAGATTTTGCATTTTAAATTTTGTGTACATGGTCTGGAATTTTATGTGAAATTGTGGGTTTGATCTTTGACCTCTGTTTACTACAGTCCTGATTTGCCACTAATTTGATAGCAAGCCATAAGGGCCTACTGTAAACAAGCTGCTCACTTTACACAGCTATGTTTGGCTCCTAAATGAAGAAGTATGTATGGAATATACTTTGGGTACTGTAGCCTCCTAAAGAAATAATAAAAACCACATCACTTCTTAGGTCTCCAGGTAACGTTTACATTTGGAGAAAATAAGTTGCATAGCTAATAGAGAGAGAAAACACAATTCTTATCCATCTTAAGTTTGTTTGTTTTAAATTGTTCTTTAAAGTATTTGAGAGCTTAGACCATCTCTTTTGAAGTCAGCGGGAACTTTGCCATTGATTTTAAAAGGATCAGGATTAAGCCTAAATTGGTAGAGTCTAAAAGGCAAAAATGAAAATGTCTAAAGTCTACAAATTTCTCACTGATCCACCATCCAGAAAGGAAGGACAAAAGCCTTCTCCAAGGTCTGTAATGTACATCTTGATTCCAGGACTCCTGGTTTTCATACATTTGTAGACTTCAAGATGGAAAGCAACTTCCAGTCACGACCGTAATTGATAGCTTATGCGGTAGTACATGCTTGCGCCATGGACTTGTAAAGCTGCTGGCGGAAGGGAGATGAAAGCTGCTAGTAAAAATCAACAGACTGTCTGTACACTTCTTCCACAAGTTCTCCTGCACTAACACTACACAGTATACAATTGCCTGCAACCCATCCCAGGCGGGTTCCCCCGCTTGCAGGTTCAGGCCTTCAGGTGTGGTCTTGCATAGAGTAACTGACCCAGCAAAAGTCTGCCAGTGGACTTTTCATGCAGAAACACCTCTGATCGTCCTGCACAAGCTTAGCAGTTTTCACAGTAATCTGGCACTAACAGCCACGTCCTCTGAGCAGCAGGTAAAAGCAAGGTCTTCAACTTTCTCCTGTATTACCCAGCTTTGACCATTCATCCCAGCAGGGAACTTCCCATCACCTGGCTTTGTCCTCACAGTGCAGAGCAGACGGTGGTAGGAACACCTAGGTACCCTGGAGGAAGGGCTGTTTTCCTGTTTGGCAGAGGAGGAAACCATAAGCTCTTTCATTTTCTGATTTAGGGAGTCTTAGTAACTGTGACCAGAGCTCAGTAGTCAAGGATATGAGCTCTTCTCAGCTAAGAATACGGTTCATCTACAGTGATGAAGTGTAACCTCAGAGAAGTGGTGGGACACAGGTAAGCAAACACGAAAGGCCCTCTTGTTTCCTCCAGACATCCAAGTGCATTGAGTATCTGAAATGAAGTGACCCTGGTGCCAGGTCAAGCTATCCATGGATGACTTCAGGAGGCTAAAGCAACTAGAGGTAGGAAACTGCATAATGATTCTGTTGGTCTATGTGGTCCCAACATCAGACAAGCCAGAGCTCAGGGAGACGCATGGATCAAGCACTGTCCTGGATCATCTGAACCTGAGGTCGACAAAGCACCCATTCTAGTCTCCAAAGCCTTGTGACTCGACAGAGGAACATCATCTTCTGTTAACAGAGACCCATGCTTGGCCAAAGAATATCAGATAGAAATACAGCTTCAAAGTAAGGGAATCCATGCAACTAAAACCCACTACAGTCTCTTGTGTCTCCATTGCTCAGGGGTAACCCAAGCTGTTAAGAGCCTGATGGAAAGGACTAGAGAAAGTGGATGTCATTTCTCAGGCTGTGTAGCCCTTCTTTTCTACCCCAAAATGACTGGCAATAGAATGGGAGGAGTCAAAGATTGTCGTCACCTTGCAGATTATTTAGTTTAGTCAAACTTGAGCTTTTGTAGCAAACCAACTCAAGCAGCATCTACTCCATCTTCACAGGTCTTACCTCCTGCTGTGTGCTACTCAGACGGAGCAAGATGTTACTCACAGGGAGAATTAGTCCTGTCCCGATTCTGCTGTAGGTCCACCACCACAGCCAGACACAAACCGGTACTTCTGTTGCCTTTGCCCAGATGTAAAACAGACAGAGCAAACAATAGCAAGTCAGGTCACCTTTCTGAAGATACTTTCCCTGAGGTATTTCTTGAGCTACCCCAGATTGCCTACAGTACAAGGACAATAACCAAAAAACATGCATGCAGGGAATCATACATGGTGTATTGTGAGCATGTCCCCAGTGGTGTGGCCTTTACTGTGGTGCCAGACCTCTGCTGTGCTGTTTTGCTAATGTATTGTGGTGCCCACTGAAAACACCTTATATTTCCACGGTTTTGAAGTGGTTCTAGTCTATTCTGCTAGCCCACCTGGCAGAGGACACCCCTGCTTTGAAGGACCATCAAACAGGACTCGACTTTGGGCAGAAGTTGCAGGACAGCTGAGTGCCACTGAAAACTGGAAATAATGTTCTCAGTCAAAACATCGTACAGATCCCATCTTCGACTTCCACTCCATGGCACATTTCCTCAGAACAGCTGAAGTGTCAGTCCCAAGGGCTTTAATACCTTTATGCCAATCACCTCGGCGTCACTTTCAGCCTGAAAACAGCAATGCACAAATATAGAGATATTTGCACATACGGAGTTGTATTTTCTAATGGAAGGTGGTTACTGAGCAGAAATAGTTTCTAAAATGCTGCTTACTTTCTTAATCGGGCTGGCTTACAATGTAAAGAAAGGTTAAATTAATCTGAATATATTTGGGCTCTTACACATGCAAGACAATCACAGATTTTTAATAAATAAGGGATGCCATAAGGGCACCTGGCATGTGTAGACAGAGTGGGCACGTCTGGACCCAGTGGAGAATAGCAATCCTTCACTGCTAGACCAACTTCAAAAGCAATTCAATGAGGGCTCTACGTAGACAACATTACAGAAAACCTGTTCCAATAGCTTTCTTATGAAAGAGAAAATCACAGTTTAGGCAGTGAACCAACAAGAATGAAGCAAAACAGCAAGAACTGTCCTCAAGAGATATTTTGGGCTGCTCCTCTCCTCCCACCCCCCTTACACTCCTTTGCAATCTCTTACCAGCTTGCACATTTTTGGCAACAGAGAACCATACTGCAGAGGTCACTGGCAAGCTGGCAGGGACCTCTGTGGCTTTTGGCTACCGAAGACAATTCCCCAGCCTGGGGAAGCATCGACCTCTTTGCTCCCCATTTTGAGCTGAGGCAGAGGTGACTGTGGGTGAAGGACGCAGAGGAAAGCAAGAACTTTCCACAGCCCAGCAACCTTTGACAACCGGTTGCTACTTTCCTCTTCGCCCCAGGAACTGCTATCCAACAAGTGCAAATTGAGGATGACAAATAAGAACATTAGCCTGGTGTTTCTGCTAAAATGATCCGCCTTGAAGTAGCTGATGTTGACACTTAAATTGTCAGCAGACTTCCAGTTTAGGGCTCCAGTTGGAAGAATGGGTCCACTCACACTTCCCTCTGAGCTATTGTTTCAGCTCTCTCTAAAGGGGGCAAATATCACTGTGGCAGTTTACACTCCAGTTCTATTTTAAAGGGATTTTAGCAACCATAACCCAAACTGCCTAAAAGTTTTTTTTTCTAAATGTAAGCTTAGACTCCGGAGAATAATTATACAACACTGTAAAAATAGTCTGCAGTAACTTACATATAGCCGTGAAATATCGGAGCTGGTTTTTTTCAGTGTCCCTACGTATACATGGTTGCAGCTAGCTCCAGTGTTTGCCAAGGACTCACAGGTACTTCCATCACAGAAACTGGTATTTCAAGTTAGGTCACACAGATGAAAAAAACATTTCTTGTTATAAAGGGAGGTTTCGTATTTTAAGGTGTAATTTCACCATCTAACTGAGGCATTACCTTGCCACTTTTGCCTTTCCTATATCACCTTCTGGCTGGATTCACATCAAATCCCTTTCACTAATGCAGGCATTGTTTATGTAGTAAAGTAGGAGACGATTTAACTGCATTTTTTTTCTTGTAATTACATGTTCCTTCAATTTTTGAATATGTTAATCGTACTGACAGTCTGTATCCTTATTTCTTTCTCTGCAGTCAACTTTGCTGCTGTTTATTTCAATTCAGCGTCATACCTCCTCACCCGCTGGAAGCTCACTCCCCATCCTGCTCTCCTGCATGCTGACTTGTCCTCTTGTCTCCTGGTGCCTCTTGCTGATAGTAGGACCACCAGTCCCACTGAAACTAAGCACTCAATCCTACTTTTTAAGAGTAGGAGAAAACTCTGCTATAGCAGGTGGTAGAATAACTGCCCACTGACCCTCATCTGCTACAGTAGTTGTTGGGACTTTGGACATTTTCAAGCCCAGCTGACCAACAGGATAAACTGATACGACTCAATCCTTCCAAGGAACCATATGAGCTCTCTGGATTACAAGCAGTTATCCTGTCCAGAGCCTGAAAATGCAGTGGCTTAATTCTTCCTTTCTGTGCTTTCCTAGAAGCCTATTTCTGTCTCCTATGTATTTCTTCCAAGCTCCTACCTTGCTAGCTCCTACTCTCCCTTTTAAGGAGGTTTTTCAGTTGTTGTTTTCCCCAGGAGAGCTTAAGTAATCAAATCAAAACTAACAGAAGGAATGGACAAAGCCACAGCCTGGGAACAAACCCATTGCCTGAAATCTCTGCAAAGAACCTATCCAGGAAATACAAGTGAAGAATACATGACAGAAGTAAGAATTTATGCAAGTGATGACACGCGTATGGGAACAACTTCCAACTCTTGCAACCTAAAAGTGAGGAATTAATAGCTGACCATTAGATTTGGGCACTGATTGGAAGGAGTTAAATTCCCAGGCTGCCTTTTCAGAGCAGGGAGGGGCACCGGGGAAGTCAGAGGGAGGAAAAAAAAAAAAAAGGCACCTGAATGCCCTGGGAAGGAGCAGCCAAACCTTCCCTCAAGCTCCCCTTGCCCTCCTGTGCTACAAATCCTCCCCAGCTGAGGGTGCCCCGGATCCCGGTGGCAGCCGCAGCCCCTGGCCAGGCACACGGCGTGCGGAGTGACCCACCTGAGCAGCCTTTCCCACACCAGGAAGCGAGTGCCACGTCCCAGTCCCGCTCGCCTCTCCCCACAGCCAGCCGTCCCCACGCGTGTGACAGCCCGTGGCATGGCCAGTGGCCGGGGCCTGAGGGCAGGGACATGGCCATCCTCCCGGTTTCGGAGTGGGCATCCTGGAACGCATCCTTTGGGGAGCCGGGTGCCGGCAGCGGGCCCCTCTCCGGCCCCTGGTACAGCACACACAAGGTAAGTGCCCACTGCGCAGCACTGTGCTGTGGCCCAGGAATGTGTGGGCTTGGGGAGAGCGGGGTAATCATTTCAGCGTCTCCTCACCACCCTCTGCAGAGCCCCCTTCCAGCGCTCATTTGCTGCTGACACCTGCTCTTTCGTCACCCCGCAGTTCAGCCCGCGCCACCATGGCTTCCCCCTCCAAGCAGTCCTTTCTGAGTAGCAACCAGGCAGAGAGCTGCGTTGTTCTGTGCTAGAGCATCGCTGGTTTTTGTCATCGGTGTTTCTGTTGCTGTCAGTGCTGACAATGCATTTGGGCAACTGCAAAAGAGAGACTGAAGCAGCCCCTGAAAACTAGCAAGTTGTAGCATCTGCTAACAATAAAAATGAATTGGAGGTTGATTAAACCCTTTACCTTTTCCCTGCTTTTTGCTTCACAAACTAGGAGGCATGGGATGATATTCAACATTCTTGTTTTTCCCTGCATAAAAGGCAAACCACTTATTTATGATGCAAATTATTGGCATAAATTGTGCACAAAATGGCTTGCATAAACTCTCCTTTCCCTGTGAGCAGCCTAGTAGCAGGTCATAGCCTGGGCCAGGTCCCATAAACTTTCCCCTCCGGATTCCATGTTCGCTACCGGGTCAATATATCGATGGCAGAAGGCATTTCTCAGTCCCATGTTCTCAGAGCGAAGGAAAATGGAATTCCTGTGCTCAAGTCTCCGGAGCAGCAGGACTCCTGGGTGACGGCTGGCGGCAGTGCTTCCCGGGGCCAGAGCTGGGATCTCTCATGGGAGACAAGAGTGTGGAGCCAGGAGTTGCTCTGCATTTGGGAGTTAGGGCCCCGGGGCTGGGAGAGCTTGCAGAGCTGGCAGAGGCAGGCAGGAACAGGGAACTCCCTTGGCATGGGGACACCCACCTGCACGTCACCGTGGGGTTGTTGGTTTTCTTGCAAAGCATCCCAGCCCTGCTCCTGTACTTCTTGGTGTGGTTGTGTGAGAGTTGCTGTGTTTTAAGCCTGGTAGCTTTCTGGGAAGACCTGAATTTTTTTTATGTTGCTTGGGTATCTGCAGGCAGGACTGATCTTTTTTGTTTCCATCTACTTGTAGAGTTGAGGCTCTGGAGCAGCTAATGGGTAACTACAGGTTGTGTGTTTTTGTCAGCCTTCATTTTCCCAAGAGTTAAACACTTCTGTACACCCCCATGTCCACATTTTACATTTTTTTTAAATATCAGAAACCATTTCCTCCCTCCATTCCTGGCAAATGGGCTGTCCTGGCTGTGAGTCAGTGGATCAGACCAGGTTCAGGACTTCATGTGAAGGCTCTTTCCCTTCCCCTTTTCTTGAGGCCGTTTCATCCTCTCTGTTAGGTTTTGAAGCGGAGGTCTTGCTTTTTTACCTCTACAAGGGATTATAACTGCATCAGCTCTCATCTACCTGGAAACACCCCAGGAAAGCTGAGTAGAATTGCTTCTGGGGGAGGATTTTCAGTTCCTTCATCCCCACAAACCATCAGGCGGTGAAAGAGTGAGCTCCCCTTTCAGGAGCCCGTAAGCATGAGGGGCTCAGCACAGCGGCTGGTCACAGCTGCCTAGTGCCATGTGGACATCGGAGACATTCACCTGGGATCAGCAGATCTGACACACGCTTCAGGGAAATTCGTGGCACAAGAGCAAGCCTGAAACAATGTAAACACACAGCTCCTGGGAATAAATTAAGGTGCCTGTGTCTGCGTGGCTATGTAGTATAATGCCTCCTTGCGCTGACGTCAGACCTCTTTGCTTTTTTGTTAATCGGGGTTATTCTCCTGCCAGATCCCTCATCAGGACAATTGGTGCTAGCTGTCGGCATGAGGGTTGCAGGGGGAATGTGTGGTCGTAGGAAAACAGGGTGGAGGTAGGACATCTCCTTGGCATCAGCGTGGGTGTAGCTCGGTTGCAGCTTGGTTGATGCTGCTTGAGGAACTGCACCTTTGAAATACGCAACACAAGGTTCCGTGCTCCCACAGCCTTCCCTGTCTCCGCCCTGCACTGTTTGTTGTGGGACACGGGTGTGTTTAATGATGCAGTAAAATCTGATGAAATATGTACTTCATTGCCTGAAGTATTTCCTGACAAACTAATACTATTGTAATATTTTTGGGCCTGCTGGAGTAACGCACATAAGAAGCCACCACATGTGGATTTGGTCTGCTTAACAGAAAGTGTATGTAATTGCATCAGTTTCATCCTTTTTTATTTCCCTCAGCACTTCTCAAAGGTTGTTTATTTATTTCCGATATTGTTGTTTAAGGACAAAAACCTTTTGCAGTATCAATTGATATTATTAACTACAGTACTGATCTTGATTTGACTTTGTGTCAGAGAAGGAGAAAGAGCTGGGTGGCAATAGTCAATGAAAGCTCGGATGTAGTACTACTTCCATAACTTGGTAGATCACAAGGCTGTTGTGTGCAGTTGTTCAAGTGTGGAAGCTGAGCTGGAAATTCATTTCCCTTCTGCTTCTCTTTCCTCCTTTGCCTGTCTCTTAAAGATTCAGAGTTATTACTGGGTGCCCAGACACTCACCTCGAGAGATTGTTCGATTTCGTGTTTTGTGGTAATTAATAAATCATTTTGGCTCTATATTTGAGGTTTAAAATGTTGACAGCTCGTTCAGATGGATCTGTGGCCTCTTGTCCCATGACAATATATCACAGCCTGTCACAGGCCATACGTGCAGGTGGTGAATATGTGCAGCCAGGAAACCTGATCCTTCGCGTGCTCTAATCAGGAGGTGGTGGAGGCTGCTGTCAGGTGCGATGAGAAATCCCACACAGTAAATACATTGTTGGGAGGTCTTTCTACGCTCACTTCTATCATATAGATGAAATCTAGATTTCATGTGAAGTGCCACAATTAAGGTTTTTAGCTCATTCTGTTCAAGGAGAAGGTCTTCAGTGCTTCAACTCACCCCACCTTGCCAAGGGTTTGATGCCTAGTGCCACAGAGCCTCAGCAAGGTGAGGGCATGGTTTGGTCCCAGTTTCTTCCAGTGGCAGCAATTCCCTGCTGGTACTTCTGCCACTGTGGGAGCTGCTGCCTCTGTGCTGTGAGAGACCCAGTGCAGGAAGGACATGAGCTGCCACTGTGGAGAGGAAGATTATTTCTCCATTTCCGTTGGCTGAGGAAGCACCCCAGAAACAGTGAGCATCTCTTCAGCTGGCACTGCCACCAGAGAAGAGAGTTGTCATGGCACATCCTACAAACATAAAATCATAGAATCATTAAGGCTGGAAAAGACCTCTAAGATCATTAGGTCCAACCGTCAACCCAGCACCACCTTGCCTGCTAAGCCATGTCCTGAAGTGCCGTATCCACATGTTTTCTGAACAGTTCCAGGGATGGTGACTCCACCACTTCCCCTGGGCAACCCATTCCAATGCTTCACATCTCTGTCAGTAATGAAGTTTTTCCTCATATCTGGTCTAAACCTCCCCTGACACAACTTGAGGCCATTCAGCAGGACGTTTTAGAGCACTTAAACAATGACATTTCCAAACGTGGTTTTCAATCAGGGAAAGCTCTAGAGCAAGCCAAGGTGTTCATGAAGTGCAGATGGGAGCCAAAATGGCAGCATGGCCACAGCGCACTTGGGTTGCAACCAGGGCCACTTTCCTCTGCAAGAAGCAACCACCAGATATTATGAGGGTATTAAAGGTGAAGGCAAACCCTCTTGTTTTTTTCCACTTCAAGTGTCTTGGACAGTTTTTTAAATGTCATTTTTCTCAGTCTCTATAGGGTATGTCACGCTGTAGTCTGCTCCCTTATGGAATGCAGATGTTAACTGTTTCGGGTTAATCAGTAAACCAGTCCTTGAGCATGGGGAGAGGAGAGACAAATAGGTCTTCACCCAGCTCTCTGCTGCTGTACTCATCTCTGAAGACTACAGTGAAAAGTTTTTCCTCTTGCTCCCCCCGCCCCGCTCCTTATTCTAAAATGATTCATTGAAAGAAAACAAGGATATCTAGACACTAAATTTATTTCATCGTGTTGTTCTTTACCTGTCAGATTTCAGAGTTCACACAGTTTCAGTTTCCTTTGTCTTATGGGAAAATGTGTATGGGAGAAAATGCATACTGTTTTCTTAGGTGGGAAATGTGTGTTATTTTCAGCCCTTATAAATCAAAAGTTAGGAAAAGGACTTTGTCCAGCCTTTCAAATACACCTTTTTTGAATCAGTCATAGGGAATCCAAAAGTCAAAGCATATGATGAAGCAGCACTGCAAACAGTTGCTGCCAGATGCACACTCTTCTGGTGTTGTTCTGCTGTCAGGAATCCAGCAGCATTTCCATGGTTTAGTCCCCATTTAATTAAGCTCTGATAGAAAAGGATGTGTGGCTTTGGGTCATAAATGCAGGACTGTCAGCTGGGCCAGCTTTGCACCCAAGCTTTCAGGCTGTGCCAGAGCTATGAGTCTGATCTGCTGGGGGTTGTGCTCTGATTTGCGTTAGTGTGACTGAGAAGCTGACACGAGAAAGCAAAATACAGCACTAGTTAGAAAGGATTGCCCATATCATTTTTACTCTCATGTCATACATCCATTCTGCCTTGCCAAACATCAACTGTCCCAGCAGATGTAAAGATCACAACATGTCTGGTGTGAAATGAGCACACACCTTATACAAGCTGCAGCCTCCGGGTTAAAGAAAGATCAGCTGCTGCATGGGAACTCACTCCTTACACAAAGGGAAGGGAGATAAGCCCAGGAGAGCCTCACCCCTTGTCTGTCCCCTTGCACTGTACCATAAGCACGTTTGTATCATTGTGACACTCAAATTCCTTAGGGAAATGTAGCTTTTTTGAATTGGTGGCTTCAAGGAGAGTGGGAGTAGGCCATAGAGCTGTTTATGCCTCTGAGTACAGAGACAGGGGATGGGGCACCAGGTCTGCAACAGATGCCCTGGGTGGCAAAGTAGCCCAAACACTGGAGGTAGCATGCAGCTATCGAGCCAGCCTGAGGAGAGACCTGCTTATCTGGTTTCCCCGAAGAACTGCTCTGGGTCCCAGAACAGCCTAATTTCCTAGTGCTGTGTTATTGGCAGGTCTCTATCACCCTGCTCGGGTTTCTTCTACTAAGGCTGGAAGGACTCAGGCGCCTGTTGCAGTTTCGCCCCAAAGCCCAGCACGGTACTGGGCAGCAGATACACGTTTCGAGCTTGGGGCACACAAACTGAAAGCAAATACTATTGATGGGAAAGTTCATCCTCCATCTATTCTGGACACTTTCATCTCTTCAGCAAGCTGGCAGAGCTGCTTGAATGAGTGCTTTCTAGCCTCACAGCCAGCAGAAGCTGGTGAGAAAAGCCATTTTATTTAGGCTGACAACTTCCAGTTAATTTTGACTGAAGCAGTTTTGGTGGCTTCTCCTGGACACCTCAGCCAGGATACTGGAAACAAAACTGCCCTCGCAGTGCTGGGGCCGTGCTGAGCACCAGCTGTAGCTCTGCCAAGTGCCTGTTTCCCGATTCTCGCTGGGCTATTTTTCCCAGATCTCAGACCATTTTCAACACTTCCCCTCCCAGCAGCTGCTATGATGAAATGAGTTTTCAGTTTTTCTGTGGACATTAAAGAACATGTGCATCTGGTTATTTTTTTTTTTATGATTAAGGTGACAGTGAGTTAAACAGGAGCTTCGTAATTATGATAATCTGTTTTAAGAGGTTTGAGAATGTTAATTCTGAAATTTCTAGACAATAAGGAACACTACAGTTCTTGTCGTTTGTCAGAAAATGGAGTGCAGAAGACAAATGCAAGGAAACTTGAGTCACGAGTTATACATATCCCACCTAGTGTAGAAATTAGTTTTGCTTTGTACTGCTTCAAAATGGTATTTTACAGAAAGACTGGGGGCATAGTGCAGGCTCTACCTGATATCCAGCTCAGCCACTGACTACAGGGCTTAAAACACAGGCAATGCTCTTCAGCACAGTGATCCAGAGCAGCAGAATCAGATTTAGTCTGGAGCCAACAGAGCAGGGTGAGTGCTCCCCTTCCCTTAGTCAGCACCAGGTAGGAAAGACCAGGCATGGGCCGAGTCTGAATGCCTGCTCTGTTTAGTGCATTAGCCAGCCGGTGTCTGGCTCAGTGCAGTACCTTGGCCTCCCTGCCCCCAACTTCGAGACTACTCTGCAAATAATGGACTTCAAATTAAACTGGCCGTGGCTACTGTGTTGATTTTGGTATCTCACAGCCTTGCCTGGGAGTTGCAAGGTGATGTAGGGTGCAGGTCTGGCTGCTCAGGCAAATACCTGTCTGCTCCTGAGATTTCATGAGGTTGCGGTGTGGATCTAGGCCATCACTGCCACCCAAAGAGGTGGTGTTTCTCCCATCTTGAATCTGTGGTTCTGCTGTTTCATTTGCCCTAGTGCTCATTTGACTCCTTGATGAGGGAGTTTGTCTGGCTAAATCGACAGGAAAATACTCATTGATTTAACTTTTTAAATAAAAGTTTCCCTTCTCATAAAATCTTGTCTATGACACTGTGGCCCCTTACAGTTTTGTGACCCAAAGAAGACTTTATTGCTCTTTGAAGCTCAAGTATGAACTTTCTCTTCCTGTGGTCTTGAAGTCTACTTTGGGCATCGAAAAAAAAGATGTCTGAATCTTATCCTTGCATGTCTCCAACACTCTGCTGGATCTGATTTACTCCTGTTTGAAGGAATCAAAAGAATCCAAATGACTCAAGTAGAAATTTGACCAAACTCAAACCCAAGACTTTAGAAAGATGAGCAAACAGCAGACTGTGCACTTCAGTCCTAAGGGAGATGAGGACCTTTGGCTAACCTAGTAGCTGGAGCCTGCGAGTATTCCATTTGGAGTTTTGGTGACATGTATAAACTGTTACGCTCGTGTTTATAATGTCACCACAGATTGTCCCAGAAGAATGGCATTTGTTAATGTGAACAGTTGGGAGATATGCTTTCCATTCTGTGACTAATCTGGACTTTGAAACGTACTGCCAGCAGCCTCAAAAGACAGCCAGTTGGTGTGAGAATCAACGCCAGGCCTGGAGCAGAGCTCTTAAGAAATGTGGCAGTGATATTTGCAGAGTATGCTTGAAAGTAAATAGTCAATATCAAAACAAACAGATGTGTACCGCTTAAATTGAGGTTATATCAGTATAGCTGCGCTCTCCTCCATGACGCCCATGGTTGATTTACATCCTCTAGGCTAGAATCTTTGGCCTTGTTTGGTGGTATGGACTGCTCTGCCCATAATGGGGAAATGAAGAGAGATTATGGAACTGTGATAGTGGGAAATCACAGGGTCGTTGGAGTTCAACTCTTAGACAAGGCATGCACTGAGTCTCTGGCTATATTCCCCTTCGTATCCAGCTGTGTACCACAGAGACAACCCTGTGATGCAGAGGCCTATGGTGAATGCAAGGTCTGGACCATGATGAGTGCAAGGTTTGGAGGAAACCCCTCCATGTGTGGAAGCAATGACTCACCGCAAAGCAAACGCTAGCTCCTTGGACACAGCTTCTTCATGCTGGCTGAGGTGAAGCAGCAACACAGAAGTACATCTCCTCTTGTGGACAAGCCTACATCTGGCTGACATTTAATGCCCTAGAACTAAATCAGCTTTACAGCAGTTAAAATCTCCACCAGAGTCTTAGCTAACATGTCCAGACTTAACTTTCATACTGCTCAAAACAAAGTAATTTTGCCAGCTGATATGGATTACATTTGAAACCTTTTTCTTCAGCAGCCAAAGATATCTCCACTGGAAAGAGGTTCCTGTGAAAAACAACCAAAATATGTGTTTTGTGTACACAACAGACTTGTACCCAGATAGTTAACTCTCATTTAAAGCCTGCTTTAATTCTGTGAGGCTCCAGCTTAGGAGTAAATGGATCGTGACTCCATTTACTTTGTTTTATGACTCTAACCTGCTACTTTTTAATGTTTCTCTTCCATTTTTTGGGGGGGGGGTTGGGTTTGCATGGGGCTTTTTTACTGCTTTGAAATTGCCACAAGGTTCTTGTACTTACTGCCTTCTAATGACATGAATGTCTTTGCTTTGTTTCTCTTGCTTTCAGTGACAATCTTTTGCTCCCTGCAGTGACTAAAGCACCATGAACATTATCATTCAGTGTCTGTGATATCATGCAGCAATGACTCAGTCATCATGTCAAGATGATGGAGAGCAAAGCTTGTAGAGTCTGCAGAAGCTTCAGTCAAACAAATAATAGCAACTTTCATCTGATCAAGGCTTTTGCTCCATCTCTTTCCTATTGTACTGGTTTTGGCTGGAGTTAATTTTCTTCATAGTAGCTAGTATGGGCCTATGTTTTGGATTTGTGATGAAAACAGTGTTGATAACATGAGGATGTTTTAGTTATTGCTGAACAGTGCTTGTACAGCAGCGAGGCACTTCTTGTTTCTCAAGCTGCCCCACCAGTGAGTAGGCTGGGGGTGCACAAGAAGTTGGGAGGGGACACAGATGCGACAGCTGATGTCAAAGGGACATCCCACACCATATGACGTCATGCTCAGCAACAACAGCTGGGGGTAGAAGAAAGAAGGGGGAGGACATTCGGAGTTACGGTATTTGTCTTCCCCAGTAACCATTGTGTGTTATGGAGCCTTGCTTTCCTGGTCATGGCTGAACATCTGCCTGCTGATGGGAGGCAGTGAATTAATTCCTCATTTTTGCTTTGCTTGCACATACAGCTTTTGCTTTACCTGTTAAACTGTCTTTATCTCAGCTGAAGAATTTTCACACTTTTACCCTTCTGATTCTTTCCCCCATCTTGCTGGGGAGGAGAGAGTGAGCAGCTGTGTGGGGCTGAGCTGCTGGCTGGAGTTAACCCAGAACAACTACAGATCACAGGCTACTTGGACAACCTCAAAAACAATAAATGGTTTACAAAAGCAGACACATTATAGCATCTGACTTAGGAAAAGGGTGCTCAGTTCTCCTTCATTTTTTTAATTCCTGAAAGAGACCAGACAGAATTTATCTTCATGGCCCCACCTATGTAATAATCCCTGTCAAGAAGAAACTGTTACATCCTATACTAATATTAAAATACCGGGAAAAAAGACACCAAGTTCTATACGGGAGAATCAGTATAAGGTACAGTTGCTGAAAGACCAATAATACTCAAAACTGGGGAAAAAACCCTCCACCTTGTTATCTCTTTAAGTGTAACAAAGAATATAAAAAAAATGATAAAAATACCTAGAAGGGATCATCCAGCTGAACTGATTTCTGTTTTCTGCAGCAGAAGGCACCTACACGGTAGATGTTTTGGATTCTTGTGAACTAGACACCTACGTCTTGTGTCAACACCCACTATGAGCTAGAAAATGGCAACCAATACTTTAAACCAGTTTACAGTTTGTAGTAAAAGATCAAAATGCACAGCTGCAATGTGTCCCAGGAAGACAGCTGGGAAAACGTAAGCCCATTGCCTATATCTCAAGCCCCTGCAAGAAATTTGCATATGAGATAATTTCCTTAAAGGGTTTATTTGTTATCCCCAGATTTGCATCTTAAAGTTTTGACCAGAAGCATCTGCAAATTAAATGCATCCAGTTGTGTGTGTGTGTGTATGCGCCCATATACATACATGTGAATATTTTAGAGAGTGAAGACCTCATTTTTTTAAATCATCACTAATAATCTAGCAGTTGTTTATATTTCAATGAATAATGTTGCTAACCAGAAGGTTCTGCCTTCTGGAGTCCGGTCATTTTTTTTGCATTAGGAACTCTCTGTAAATGATTAACACTCTCTGTGGAAATGAAACTAGGAGAGCCAAGTGCGTGAGGAGCAGGAAGGAAAGCAAGGAACTAATGTACAGCACCCCTCCTCTGCAGGAACAGCAGACTGCAAGGGCCTTTGGGCTGCCCATTCCCCTACCACAAAATCAAGTCATTCTTTTAACAGATGGATCAAACTTCATTCTAAATGCACTTGGATCTTTCCTTTTTCCCCTCCCCTCTTGCTACTCCTGTTAGAAGCTGTTCTGAAATGCCACTGGCTTGCAAGTATCCTCATTTCCAGCTTACTTTTACCCCTGGCCCCCATGTGTGACACCGGCGTTCAACTGAGCATGTTCACTCGGGTTGTGATGTGGAGAAGCATTTTCTGCGCACATCAAAGGGAGGGTTAGTTATAGCTAACAGAGAATTAATTGATACAGCATGGGAGACAAGCCTGCCTTTGTTGGAAAGTGATGCTGGAGAGGTGCATGCTGGAAGAGGCATGTCATTCCTCTCATGAGCTCCTCCCAGCTGGTAAAGGGAGATTTTTTAATAGAAAAGTTCTTTTTAGGATTTGATAAATGATGTATTGATCTGGCTACATTGCTGTCAGGGTTTTGTTTATCTGCTTTAAGTGGAATTAGAAGTAGTCCATTTATACTCCAGCAAGATTTGTATTACAATAACGAGGGAACGAGCGAGCTATGCTTGGTTTGGAGGCACTATGTCCTCAGCTGTTCAGATAGCTCCCTTTCGATCTTGCCTGTCTTCCAGAGCACAAGCAGAGCTAGCTCCATCTCACAGGGCATGAACTGGTACACTCCAACTCCCCGTAAGCCTTGTGTCTCCTCCTTGGCTCTCAATTTAGGGGTCCAGGGAGCCACATGAAGCAGGGAGAGGAGCAGCACAGCCTCTCAACATGCGCAAGGTTGTGGCTTCTGGGAATTAATATACCTAGGCTTTGAGTGGTCTGGCTTGAACCTGACCTTGTACACCAGGAATTAGGCAGGGTCAGACAGGAATATCCAGAGAGCCGGCTCCTGGGCAGGAGTAGTGGAGCATCCCCGAGCCAGCTGGCCGTTTTGGGGGAAAAGCTGGTCAGACAATGCTAGCTTGCCTCCTTGTTTCTCCTGAGGGACCTGGAAACTGGCAGAAGTTTATAATTCTATTCTTGTTTTTCCTGGTATGTAATTTCTATAGTTGCCATGGAGATGTTATGTGATGGTCCTTGAGAAAATCTTTCTATTAAGATGTTATCAACTACGATTTTTAGACCCTCTGTTATACAGTCATTGGAGAGGTTTTTCTTTGCAATTTAACAAGCAATATTAAAAACATGAAATGGTCTTTGATTATGCAGCAAACTATCCCAGGCTACTCACCTGAGGAACCTGAGGAACCTATTCTGCCCATACCCCATTCTCCCATGTATTTCTGAGATTTAGTTCCTGAAATTGAAATTTAGGGGTTGGAAGGTTTGGTTGCAATTCTTCAAAAAGTTAAAAAAAATACTACTCGTAATGTTTGTTAACGTTATAGTGGATGGACTTGTTTCTATACACCCCTAGTGAGCATACCGAAAGTTACTTTAGTATATTTCACAATTCATATACTTCACCTCAGTTTGTTATCCATTATGGACATTAATTAAAGTAATCAAACTGATGAATGTAAATATGATCTCATGAAAATAATTAAAGCACAGAGATGAATAGAAAGGTCCCATTTCTGTAGTTGCTTAATTCACTCGAGTTCCCACACCTTTTTGTTACTTGCTAGGCTCTCCTTCCAGCCTTTACAGTTTGTTTCTTTTCTGGAAAAAGATGTGTTTTAAATTTGTGATGTAATGGAAGGTAAAACCTAGTAAAGGCAAGGATGCCGTAATATTCACGAGACAGGAACTTTGTCTACTGTGGTCTGGAATCCAGCCTGACGACCTGTGTGTAAAACCTACGAACTGTCTTACCTTCACTCAAATTTATCCTGACTTAGTTACCAAGTCTCCTCTCTCCTTCTGATCCTAATAAAGTTGGTGCCAAATGTTTTAATTCTCACCTTCTTTTATATTGAACAGTGTCCTTTTTCTTTTATGTCACAATGAACAAATCAAATGTATTTTCATTACATGTTCCAACACTGGTAATTGCCCTTTTACTCTTATTTTAGCTATCCTTCAGTACTTCAAATGGGCCTGAACCCATATATGAGTATATGAATTGCACTATGAAAACCATTGAAACAAGCACCTTGTTTTCTTTATACATCTGTAAAGCACTGAGTGCAGCCAGAGCTCTGTAAATAGTAATAGCTAAATGATAAGCCTCTCCTAATTCCACATGGTGGCTCTTTGAAAAATATGGTTTTTGTTAAGGCCTCTGAATTCCCCCTGCTTCAGACTTAACTCAGAGTTGGAAGTTTGGAAGGCGTATTCCCTCCTGTTTTTTTTAAGATCCACCGAGATCTGACAAAAACCTAAGTACTGAAAACATTGTGTAGTTTTTGAAGCAGTAAATGTCATTACGTTTGTTGGGAACACCTTTAGATCACAAATAAATGCAGAAATAAAGAAAAATAGGTGTAACAGTTTAAGTAGCCTTGATGAGCGAGTCGACAACATGCATTTAAAGTGGGTTTTTTTCTGCTCATCTGTTCAATTTATAGGCATAGCAAGTTTCTATAAGTAATGGCCATACACCTTTTAGTCAATGCAAATTAAGTTAATCTTTCTAAGTTTTCATTTCACAGGCTTGGAAACTGCTGTTTAATGTGCTTTAGGAAAACATACGTGTAGTATGGATGAATTGCATCTCACTGTGTAACTGAGTCCCCAATGCAGATTTTAGTCTGCAAGGGATAATTTATTAGGATTAGTGCCAAAGATTTAGATTTCAGCCTGGCTTTCATTTGCCGTAAACCCCTTACTGTATTTCGACAATAAAAAAAGACCAAGCATGTAAAACGCCCTTTCAAATCCCTGCCAGAACGATGTGAAAAGGTGCTAGGGTAAATAAGCATCAGGTCCTGCCTGAGTGCTCGAAGCAGGACCGTACGCAGCAATATGCCATACTGCTGCTCATTTATTCTGAATAGCAATGCGTTGCCACTTCACTTGGTGAATGGATGCCCACTGACCGATCGTTAAAACCTCCCTTTCCCACGCCTGGGCTTGTGCGCAGGCCCCACACCACTGAGATGGGGGATGCCAGGCGAGTGCTGAGGGTGCCTTGCTTGAGACAAATTTGCTACTTCTGGAACTCATTCCCCCCAGCAGCCCCCCATACAGGTCACTGTCACCACCAGCAAAACACGCGGGGACACCATTTTAAAGCCCTTGCCATGGCTTGTGCATTTTCATCTGCCTTTAGTGTTAAACATTAGCAGGTGGCTTATAAAGAACAAAATGCTAATGGGGTGTATTTTTGGGAGGGTTATTTCAAACCTGGAACACCGCCTTGCCAGCCTCATAAATAGTTATTTTAACACAAACGAGGCAGTGAGGGAACGGGGGGCCAGAGGCAGGCATTGCTCAAGCCAGCCTTGTCACAGAGGAAGATGTTAGCAGATCCACAGCCTCAGTCCACAGTCTGTGTGCTCAGGGACTATCTAGAAAGGACTGCAAAGCCGGCAAGAGACTTCCATGGCTTGTTCCAAACTCTATTAAGGTGAAGGAAAGCAAATTTCTGTGGTGTTTTTTCACTTTCTGGAAAACTTAAGAACAGGATGTTTCTGTGACAAGCCCGATGCATTTGGCAGCACTGGAAGAATGCGTAAACAGTTTGAAATCTGGGGTCCGAAAAAGTGACCTGTAAGTTCAGACAGATGTTTTGGTGATGAAGGGACTTGCATTTGATGCCAACAGTTTTGAATATTTAAGGCTTTTTCCTGTAGAAGTCCTTAGTTGACTGAAGTAGCACCATGGCTCTGAAGTTGTGTCTGCAACTGAATTCCCTCATGTAGATTTGTGTCAGGACTTCTGTGTGGGAAGACCTGAAGCGCTGTGGATGATATCACAACTGGATATCACAGTGGGAAACTCTGTGTTCAGAGAATATCATGTTTATCACTTTTAAAACTGGCTGTTCCACCAGTCCTCTAGCCTCTAAAGGATGTTGAATGGCAGACACAGCACAAATAATGAAGACATATACATGACAAGATGGGAACAGAATGGTTGTGGTGGCCTTCAGGGCAATACAGCAACCATTTGGGTTTGATAGGGTGATCCATCTTCTGTCACAGGTCATCTTTCATTCATGCATCTTTTACCAGCCTGAGACACAGTATCCTATTTTTTTCTCTCCTGCTTTGAGCACTGCTGTATGTGGTAACTCTTGCACATTCAATTGCCTGCTGATTTAAGATGCATTCTGATTTGCGAAGTTTGCAATCTAATTATTGTCTTCACTGTATTTTTGTTCCCTCTCGTTTTCTTTAATATTGGCACATCTGAGTAGGAACCTGTAAAAGACAGTTTTGCCATGCCATGGCTGCATGGCGTTACTGTACTTTCATCTCATCTCCCTGAATGGATCCATGTGATATTTGACCTCCTTAGGGCATCGTACTCTGCTTTTAATCTTTAGGGGCCTGGCCAGCCCTGGGTTTGGAAGTATGGTGCTATGACCATATAAACCAGAGCTCATTAACACACGTCAGTCTCGAGCAGGCAGCGCAGTATATATGCCAACAGCAATGCTCAGGTGAAACATGTGGTCATTGCAATAAAATGACCTGAGCGATGAGGGTGAGTTTTGAGCCCAGACTGCTGCTATGAATTTGCCTTGACACGGACTGTCTTCCCTCGCGCAGGACACGGGAGGCTGCCTAAGGCAGGCACAAGGGAGTGTCACCTCCACAACTTTGCCTGTGTTCGTCGGGACGCTGAAGGCACCCACAGCCCTGCCTGTCCCTGCCCACCCTCGTGGCTCCCACGCCCTGCCCACAGCCCAGGACCCCGTTTCAGCCGTCAGCCCCTGCCCCAGCAATGCCACAGCAGGGCTGGTCTCCAGCTCCTCACAGCCCTGCCCTGCCCGGCCGTGGGGCCTGCTGAGACTGGCGCACCCGCAGGCCCATGTCCCGGCCCAGTCACAGCTGAGGAAAATTTGGTATTTCACACGGAAGTATGGTTACACGTGTCTCGGTATTTCCCAGAAAATGAGGAGAAGACAGACCCAATTTTTTGACCTGTTTTCTGTTCCTGGCAGTTTCTGGAACCTGTAAGAAGAGGACTGGCTTTTGGGAGTGGTTCCTGTTCAGACACAGGGTGGTTATCACGTTAGAAATCTTATGTGTCCCACAAGGATATCTGAGTCAAGCTCACAGGTACCTGATGAAGCATCCACCATGCTACGAAAGCAGTTGCTATTCTGGAGAGGACACCAGCGATGCAGGGCATTGGAACAATTCCTGCTGGAGTCCTTGTCTGTGCAGTGTGTAAAGCCACCAGAACGGCATTTGATTCACAGTCTCTGGAGGCAGGCACTCAGGTCATCATCAGTACTCACAGGCGGATCTGATTTGCACGTGTTTTTAGATGACAGATGGAACACATAGCCTCATCCTCTGCCCACCAGCTGCATGCAAGTTTTACCTCCAGAGCTGGATGGAGACCCTTCTCTGGGCTGGCTCGAGACCACCCATGTTTCCTCCCTGGGATGCTGGGAGCTTCTGTGGCCCCCGGCCAAAAGCTGGGAGTAAGGAGCTGCAAGGGGTTCTCCAGAGATGCAGCCGTAGGGGTAGGGTTGGCCACAGAAATGAAAAGAGATGCAGAGAAGAATGGGTTCTCTGCTGGGAGTAATGTGGATGTAGTGCAATTACTGATGTGAAAGTAATAAAACGGTGGGGTAAATGAGGTGGCAGTCTCTGTTTTCTATTCCCTGCTGCCTCCTTTTTCTTAAACGCTTCATGACGAGGCTGACAAGGCCGCTTCTCCACCCCCTCACAAGGCAGCACGTTGTCATTTAAAAAGAACAAGTCTTCGGGAGCAAGAAAACAATTTTGATTTAACTGCTGTTTTATGGAAGCTGCTGTGTGTGCAGGATGATGAGGGGAGTGCAGTAACCCACCTGTGAAGCAGTCAAACTTTGCACAAGATCAATGCTCAGGATTTGATGCCACGGCACCAAAGCCTCAGGAAGGAAAGCCCATGACCTCTGCTCCTGCGGGGCCCTGGGTGGGGACCGGGACCGTTCGGCAGCACTTCCCCAGCGTGGAAGGAGGCTGCAAGGCTGCTCGTGTCCCTGTAACCGCTTGTGCCTGATCTCAGCAGAGACATCTGTGCCGAGGTGTGCTGAGACACCTTGTCACACACTCGCCACTGCTCCTAGTGAGGGGGTGTTCCCAAACCATGGGGGATGAACCATGCATGAGAGCTCAGGACATGCTGCTGGAGCACCTGCTGGAGGACACTGGGGTGTGGGGCGAGGATGCAAAGTGGGAAGGATCTCCAGTGGCCAGGCACCAGAGGGTATGGGCAAAACTCCTGACTAATGCTTCCCACTGAATGCTTCCTGTACACTGGTGCTTAGCACAGAGGACATGTGAGCAGAGGGAGACCTCTCACCTCCTGCATTCCCCTCTCTGCATCCCCTCATATCCGTCAGTCACATCTTGGTGACAGCTGGCAGTCAGCCAAGCTTTTCACCCAAAGCAATTCTGTTGTCCGCTTCTTCTGACTCTAAGCCACTATAGAAATGCATGAGCTGGAGACAGCTGGATTCAGCTGTGTTTGTTGAATGAGAATATTCTCATCCATTTGTAATAAGGTTGTTGTTTCTTCACACTTGTGGTGATGCTGTTTCCTAGTCTGCAAATTATCTAGCCACAACAATAATCCCCCCCTGCAAGAGCTTTCTGGGCCACATACTGTGCTTTATATTTGTTGAGGGACAACAGTCTCTAAGGCTGGTAGGCGCTGCCTGTTCATGGGTGCTCAGGGACCTTCTTGGAGAAGAGTCATGAAAGCTGAGTCTGTGAGTGCTGAGCTGGATGCTGCTCTACAGCTTGCAAGCAATAGCTGTGCTGGGTTATGTTACCATGACCTTGTTTATAAAAACTCACTGATGGTATGTTTGTCTTCTCTACAAGCTGATGGGGCTCCTCACAGCACTATACCAGTGACCTTGAATGGGTCTTGAACACACTTCTGACAACGTACAAAGTGTTACAACATTTTGAAAGTAGACAGGGAGTTCTACCATGTACCTGTTATTTGAGCTTGCTGAAATGGCATCTTTAAATGGCTGCTTTCCAAAATCATGCATCCTGTTTGACTGTTTTTAATTTCTCAGCTTCATAGAAAGTTTGCAAATCTTACTGAAAATTAGACAGGCTGATTAGAAAGGAATTTGATGAAATAACACAATACATGAAAGAAACTGTCAGGAGACCTATGCTCCTGGCTGCCCTGTCAGAGAGTGGATATGTTAACACGTAAGATAATTGTGTTCCAATATGAACGGTTTGATTGCAGTTGATTTGCCTTCTGGATTATGTAATAAAACAGGTCATTTTTTTGGAAAAGAAGAATACCTGTGTGTAGTGTTCAGCTGAGACCTGTCTAGTTTTTTCTTTCATGAGATTTAAGAAGGTGCGCTACTGACGGACGGCAAAACCACCTCCTGCACTGGGATGGCTTTTCCATTCCCAGTTTTTTACTGTTTAAGCCCTAGTCAACTGTGCAGAGATATTTTTTATCAGTTTACTCAGTGCAGCATGAACCTATTGACTGAAAGGTGCATTAATTTGTCTTTGATTGGGTTAAAATGTGCTATCAGAAAATCATCTTTATATTGTTCTTAAACTAATAAGTATTTTTGTATTTCTCTGTTTTGTGATCTTGCAGACTCAGCTCTTAGGAGTTTTACTTGCTGCTGCTTCAAATTTTCTGATTAGTGTCTCTTTGAATATACAGGTATGAAATTATTTCTCTCTTTGAATATACAGGTATGAAATTATTTCTCCTTATTCAGAGTTGTTTATATTAGCAAGGAACCTATGTTACAATTTGTTACATTTAATAAACATTCCCTCTCCTTAACTGTAGTTTAAGAGTGCCCTGCTGTATTTTTTGGCAGTATGATACCTCTCAACCTGTCCCGTGCTGTGATTCTTATATGGGAACAGAATAAAAATGCATATCTCCTCCTCCTCCTTGTAATGTGCCATAAGGAGATACCAGCTGTGACCTGCTTGTGATCCTACTGGACATCACGTGAATCTGTCTCAGAATGTCTCCAAATCTAAAATGGAATTGACCACAAGGTCTTAGGTGCTGCTTAACGAAGTCATTAATGTAGTTAAATGCATAGAGACATAAAGTTTTTTGCAATATTTGGCCCCAAAACAAACTTTGACCAATTTAGTTTTCCGTTTGCAATTATGATGAAATAATCTGAGTAAATTTTCTTTTAACTCATAAAAGCAATGGGAGGTGCTGACTTACAACAGTGGCAAAGGGTTGTAGGGTGAGATTTGTAAAATCCTTTCTGCATTAATAATTATAATACACACTCAGTAGAAAGAGAAATAATTAGAATCTGTATCTTGTAGACTTCATGGCATTTTTGGGTCTTCTAATGGAAGTTTTTAAAGCACAGAAGACATTTTGTGTAAGTTGTGCAGAAAAAGTTATTTTTGCTAGCTTGTATTTTATGACTTGTATATGTCTCATACAAAGTTATTTTTTATTTTTTCTGTAAAAGACAAAACATAAAGCTGTGGAATATAAAATCTTCTATTCATCATAACCCATTTTATTAATACTGCAAAGTTCTTCATTGATTTCCTTCTATTATAAGTATCTCTAGTTGGAGAATTCTGTAGAAAACAATCTGTTTAGCCAGAGATGGCAGGCAGGTTGAGATGACTGCTGCCTCTCCAATATGTGTTCCAACCTGCTGATGGCAACAGTACTAGGACAGGCTCTGTTTCAGTGGAAAAACTTGTTGGTGAAGTGAAAATTCAGTCTAGCTTATAACAGTGAGGTTGTTCAGACTTCATCTCTTTTGTCTGCTGAGGGTACTGAGCGCCAACGTGGGTGCTTTGCCAGGGGATATACTGAGGCATGCAGACAGACTTCCATTGACTTGTAATCATTAACAGCACTTACAGAATTTGAATGATCGTTCAGCTTTTTAAATGCTGTTCAGGAAAATCCAATAGCTCTGCATTGCCATTTGACAGATAGTTTAAACCGAAATTTTTATTTCTCTTTTAAATTAGGTTTTTTTCCATTTACTAATACTATCTTATAAATATGAATAATGACTTTCCCTAGGTCTCAACATTTATTATCGCACTCACATTAAATGGACAGACCAAATTTTGCTGTTCTCTCTCTCTTTCCCACCACACAGTCAGTTATCTTCCTTCTCTTCCCTCTAGCTGGTTGTCAGCTAAAGAACAGCCCACCATTTCCAATGTATTTCTGCTGGATTGTAGACAGTCTCCACCTAAATACTGTCCACACACATTACTATGAAAAGAAGGCAGACATCTGAATAAAGAAGGCTGTAGGAAAGCGGCTGAGCTCACCCTCCTGTGCTCATTGTGCATCTTTTCAATCATACTGTGCCCTCATGAGTTATTCCTACAAGAATCTGCAGAGAAACCAGAGCTCAGGATTCAGTTAAAAACTTTTCCTGTTTGGTTTTCAGCAGAAACTTGGATTCTTGATTTGAATATTATTTAATAGTCATTTCAACTGGATCTTTATTTGGCTTTTTTTGTTTGTTTATTTGTTTATAACAATGGACCATGCAAAGTCCTGGATGTTGCTGTGGATTGCTGTCTGTGGCTCATGGAAGTTTGATTTCCTTATGTTCCTTTTCTCCTTGGAGGGCTTAACTTCTTCCTAGAATTTCATCCCCCGAACATGTTCCACAGCATGAAGCTACAATAATGTGCTGCATTCTCTCAACAAGAGGAATGACTGAGACTATAGCATATCACAGATGTTACTGTTTGGGCCATGCTCTGTAGAGTAGAATGGGAGTATGAAGGAAATTGTTTGCAACTTCCCTAGGGCTCTGCAGGGACACTTCTAAAATCAAATATGTAGTGAAGGAGGAAAGAAATGTATTTTACCGCCATTTATACTACCATAACTGTATCGTTTGGTTTCCAACTTTTTGACCCATGTGCAGAGAGGCTGGTGAGGAATCTGAGAAAAGAAGCAATATTCTGGAGAACCAATGTGGTAAACTTTGCATCCTTCTCAGTCACGACACCTTTCGGATGGAGACTGCCTGGACTCTGTTTCAGAAGACCAGTGCGATCAAACACAGATTATCTTAATATATACGTTCTTGCTGTACAGCCAGAGAGAAAACAGTTACAACACATGTCAATGATACCTTCTCCATGTAAGAAGAAATGTTGATGAATTATTACTTGAGTATATATTATACCTGTTGCTACAGGTACAGCTGGTTTTCCTTCTGAAAATAATGCTTTACCTGAGATCTTCTTCTAAAGTCAGACAGGAGATTGTAGCCAAATCCTGAATTCTACCTAATAATTTAGAGTCCTCCCTACAGCAGATGTGGTTAAAAGCTGCCTTATCCATTTTGAAATTGTATTTCTGGTAAGGATATGTATTGTGGAGCAGGAACACCATGTTGTCGGGTTCCCTTCTCTGCATTTGTTGCCACAGTTCTGATTTTGCCGCATCTCCTGTCTTTGAACGTTTCCAGATTCAGAGCACAACTGCCGAGCTTTGCTGTGAGAGAAGAACAGAGGTGTGCAGTAATAACTAGGAGGCACTAGCTAGTATTCACTTAATATTTTAAAGATTTACTCAGAGGTCTATTTTTTCAGTCATTTCCACCACGGCTAAGAAAGCACACATCTGAAGCAGTACTGAGCTAACACAAAGCAGTGTGTCTGCAACAACAAGCTGAAAGTCATGTTTAAAAAGAAAACCTTGATGCACCTGGAATTTGAAGTTGACAGCCCCCTTAATTATTCCACTTTTGTCAGATATAAGAAAACAATGGAAGTCTTTCTTTTCATGCCTGTTCCTAATAATTAATTTTCTAGAAATGCGCTCATCTCCGGCTGGCTTGCCACACAGAGCCGAAGCCCTACTACACGAGCAAGCTGTGGTGGTGTGGGATTACCTTCCTGGGGCTTGGAGAGGCAGGCAATTTCACAGCCTATGGATTTGCCCCCATTGCCCTCGTCGCTCCACTGGGATGTGTATCTGTCATAGGTGAGACGGTTTGCCATTTCTTGCTTGGGTACATATTTTAATCAAATGGTTGTTTGTGACTAGAGGAATAATACCACAGGAACCACAGAAGAAACATGAGGGGAAAATGTTAATCTTGTGGTTTGAAAACAAATTATTCATATCATTACATAAGCTGACAGTTTAACACAAATCCTCTACTTAAGTCAGAGACTCTTCTAGTATCTTTATTTTTGGATAGTTTTCGCTTTGGTGTCACTCTGTGCTCTGTTAGTTCCTGCCAGTTGGTCACCCAATGCTCTATAGTGTTGCTGGTCCTGCAAGCCCCTGAAGCGGGGGGCTGGTGTCCTGATGACCACACAGAGATGTGGTCTGATTCTGAGTACCTACAACATGTTTCCTATGTTACTGTCACACCAACGGGTTTCTGCTGCCTGTCCCCTGCCCATCACCGTGATTCATGTTGACATGGGCACGCTTGCTTGACTCTCTGCAGTGTGTGACAAAAAGGGCCTAGAAATTTCCTGAAACGTTTAGTTTATTTACAGACGTTATCAAAGTTGTTCATTTGTTCTTTCATGTGCAGAGTAATTGGACTTTAGCAGCAGTCCTATGCTTCGGACTCGTTTTACATGATCTTACTCTTTACTTCATGTGGTTTTTTATAGTTGCGGTATTGACAGGTGTGAGATGTCTTTTTCTTTGATAAAAACCCCTACATTTTAAAATATGTTACCATGATGTGCTAATGCAAAGCAGAGTGGACAGGGCAATATTGCACAGAGGCTGTGGAAACAGTAATACAGTGCGCAGCTGTATCCCTTAATTGAGTCTTTTCATATCCACAGCTGAAATATCCAGGGCTGAGATATCACAACAGCTCTGCACACACTGGAGCTCATTTGCTTGCTATTGACAAGTGGTAACATTTCATGGTCTGTCTCTAGCTACCAGTGTCATGCTTGGAAGTGGCATTACAGTGAGCGATCCTGCATGGGAAGGTTGAGAAGATGAATTATCTTCCCACTGGACTGCCTGGTTGTAGTGGAAGGAGGCAGCCAACCGTATGTGGGTGCAATATAAGAAAGAGCTGGGTGGGGGGGAGGGAAACTGCAGGCAATTTACTGTAATCTTTAATGTTAACTATTGCAGAGTTTTGGAGAATGGTATATAAAGCCATGGTAGTTCACCATTGTAGGAAAGATTTGTCAAAGAAAGGACTGAGATATTATCTGAGATGAAAATGTAAATTAGCATGATATATCTCAGTGTGATTTTGGTGGTAGTAGTTATTTATTTAACAACTGTAGACATTTGCACATGTCTCTGAACATAAAGGGACATTGACCAATCTAATTTGTTACCCAAACTGAATAAAATGCAAATATAGAAAACTAGAAAGTAGAAGTGAAAAGCAGTGGGAAAGGAAAAAATTCCCTTGGTTATTAAACTGCTACAAAGAAGACATCACATTAGGGTTGATTTTTGTCTGGGCAGATTCCTTCTTCTTTACCTTTGCAATATGTGAAGAAATGTTACATCTGTTTACTCCATTCTCCATTTCCCCTTACTTACAATAAATACCAAGAAATTATTATCCTAACTGTTTTACCTTATCAAAAATCTCATCCACTTTTTTTTTTTTTTTTTAACTGACCCAAAATGCTTAACCTGGAAGATCCCAGAAAGCACTTTAATATCTATTCCATTCCCATATATCAGCTGACAGTATCCATTTCATAGCCCAAACAATAGAGATATCTGAAATTTTGTTTAGTCTAGCAAACATTCCCTTAAGGAAGGGAAAGTAAAAATTGTGTAGACAGCCAATTACAGCAATAACTTCCCAGTAACACTTCCTACCACTAGATACTTTCCTGTCTTCTGAAATTAAAGCCAGAGAGAGAGAGCATCCTTTTAATTTTAGAAGAGTTCATCATTTAGGGCAATGACAAACTAAGACACATGTGCATCATCTGCTAACAAACAGGCAAAGGACAATTTACGCAGCAGGTCTTCCAATTTAAAAGTTCAAGAAATATTTTTCTCATTAAGTTGTGACCTCTTTTAGGTGGTGGAGGGTGGACCTTGCACAGCCTAGCTGGCAGTTGTTTCGAGGTATCAAATGTGTGTCTTTCATAAGTTAATTTTTTAAATAAAGAAATTAAGCACTTGATAGCAAACTCCAGATGTGTATTTGAACACTAAGTCCACCCTTTTGACATGGGTTTTTTTTCCAAATTTGATTTCAACACATCACATATGCTAAGAGCTGACTCCCATTGACATTGGGTACTCAGTACCTATGGTGTACTGAGGGGAATTGCGCTTTGCAGTATGCCCAGCCATCTAGGAGAACCTATGAAGATCTCTGTCACTGTGGCTCGGCATGGAAAGTTTCCTTTGCTTGGAAACCAGGGTTCTGGAGGAGGTTATGGCAGACTGGAGTCTCTGCCCAGAACGGATTTGGGCTGTACCCATCATATATCTCCAGACCTCTGAGACAGGAAGCATTATGGGTCTTAAAATAGATGGAGCCAACATCTATTATGCTCTGCTACCACATTTAACTGCATCCAACTGAATTTTGCACTTAACCCAGTATCAATTAAACAGTGAAAAGTTTGTGCCTCATTCTATTGAGCTGGGTACTTCTGATGGCCACTTTTAGAAAGAATCCAGCACCACAGACCATGAATTGGCATAACACCAGCAGATTTCATATTTTTTTTCTTAGAATTAATCTACAAAGACTATATTTGTCTTCTTACACAGTGGAATTATTTCTTTGTGTGGTTTCGATGATGCGAGTTCTACATCTGTTCAGGATTTTAAATAGTCTGAGAAGACAGCAGTTGTTTTCTTCAAGAGGAGAAATTAGTAAATTTTTCATTTAAAAGTGGAGGAGTAATACGTTTGATGTGATCATTAAAAAGCTTTTTATATTTTAAAATTAAAAATCATGTTTTGCATGTAGCTCGGGTAATTTTAGGCTGCTATGGTTTTTAGCTCATTGTCTTGCTTCTGCCTGCAGAAATAACTTGGAGGTGGGAGGGAGGATGAGGAGAGGCCAGTGGTATCAGAGATCATTCCTTCTGCAGTTTTGATCGTTCTGTAGAGAGTTGTTTTACACTTAACTTTGTTGGGATCCTTTTGCATTTTTATCTGCTCCTTCTAAATAGCTATGGGGCAAGAAATTGCTGTAGGCTTTGAAAATTAATATCCCTAATGGTGCATTAGGAAGACGCTTCTCAGATGTTCTCATAGAAATTAATTTCTCCCATTCTCTGTACTGTAACATCTTTGTGGCCCAAGAGCCTGGCATTTTGAGAACTCTGTTGCTTATGAGAACTGGGAAACTTTCACCAGACTATTCTTTAAAATACTTTATTTGTACTTGTCTACAAGATGCAGCAAAAGGATTTTCAGGGTTCTTCTTTCTAGGCTTGGAGTGCCAAGGCCAGGGGTGAGATTGACAGCCCAGCTCAAGTGTGTTTACACCAATGCACGTAGCATGGGCAATAAACAGGAGGAGCTTGAAGTCATTATACAGCAGGACAGCTACGACTTGGTCACCATCACAGAAACGTGGTGGGACAACTCACATGAGTGGCATGCTGTCATAGGTGGCTACAGACTCTTTAGGAAAGACAGACCAACAAGGAGAGGTGGGGGAGTTGCTCTATATGTGAGGGAGCAAGTAGAATGCATTGAGCTTGGCCTGGGGGCAAATGAGGGACGAGCTGAAAGCTTGTGGGTTAGAATTAAGGGACAGGCTCATAAGGGTGACATTACGGTGGGTGTGTACTACAGGCCACCTGACCAGGAGGAGGAGGTTGATGAGGCCTTCTACAGGCAGCTGCAAGCAGCC
>Ga0065711_1000829_pt1 | contig 54252 bp, 45 predicted proteins | sample Hoacrofraction12_FD_59098 | JGI IMG/M metagenome (GOLD analysis project Ga0065711, IMG submission 59098) | Hoatzin crop microbial communities from Cojedes, Venezuela - Epithelial fraction 12 v2 (version 2) | ecosystem: Host-associated > Birds > Digestive system > Esophagus > Crop | place...
GGGGGGGGGGGGTGGCAGATAAACCAGACAGGGACTCTTTTCTCCCATCTAGGACTTTGGGATTTGTACTTCAGATGTGAGTCTTGCTCTCCTGCTGGCAGGTTGCCTCTCTCAGGGTGGGAGACCTACTGGTGTTTGAGCACCTGTCCCTCCCGCAGTCCTCTGCCCAGAGGAGGAGATGTTGCGAGCATCAAACCTGCCAGGTTTCTGCACTCAGATATAAGGCACATTCAAGACAGGCTCCTGCCTCTGTGGTCTTCTTTTGTATGAACTTTGTGACCACCATCCTGGGAAAGCACAGAATCATCCAGTGATTTCAGTGTATACCCTTGGGTTGGTGGGAGACGACCATACTTCAGTGCTCTGCTGAAGCACGGGCTGTGACAGGAGCCTGCCCCATTGTACGACAGTGTCTGTCCCACACATGGGCTACAGCTCAAGCATGTTTTCGCCAAGATTAAATCTTTCACCAAGATTAAATTCCCCCTTAAGGTGTCTGGGTAAATGTGAAGGTGAGCTTTTCAATTCTCTATGCGGTACTGAAGTGTCATAACAATGACCAAGATGCTTGACTAAAAACAAAGCTTTACTTGGAATGCAGTGGAATTATGAAAGATGATTACTTTGCAACTTCAGAACATCACTTTTAGCACTATGGGGTTGGAAACAGATATTGACTTGGAAAAGGTTACAATGACACGGTATCTGATTTCACAAAGCCACAGAACAGAGCAGGTTAACAAACTTAGAACATTTACTCTTATGTACCCAGAAAGACAGAGAGGAAAATGAAAGGAGAGATAAGAGAAGAAATAAAAGTTATCACCACCCTGGGATCCAGTGGCGGCCTCTGAGTTGGTGGTGGGGCTCCTCTGGTGGTGGGCACACATAGCAAGGGGCTGAATCCCTCTCCTTTTATACCCTTTGGGTATATCTGTCTCATAGCTTCCCAGAAGTTCTCGAAAATGAGTCAGTGGACATGCGGGGGGGTGGGGTCTTGGTGGTCTCACAGTTCCCCCTGAAGGCAAGTGTTAACTTCCTTGCCTACCTGATGTAGGTGGGTTTCACAAGCCAACACCCTGCCTCCGCAGGGTTTCTCCTTCCACTCTCCCTTGTCATGATGAGGAAGTTCCCAAAGCACAATGCCAGATTTAGGAGTTTTCTTAATTCGCACATCTGTATCAGTTTCTCAAGATGGATGTTTCCAACAATTTCTCACGTCGGCCTGGGGCTGTACATAAGGTCAAAACTGTTGGGCTGCAAATGGCAACACAGAGGTGGACTGTATTACTCAAGTCTTGACTGGACTAACTGTGAGCCTGAAGGACTAGGAGAGTACTCAGAGCTGTGGGGAGTGGCATCTTTAGAAAGGAAAATCCATTTCTTTCCCAAGGCTGTCATTCTGGGGAGCAAACAGAGAGTGTGAGATGTTGAGAGCTGTTGGAATAAAACAGACGTTAAGTCCAGATTCTCACTTACAGCATGAGCTGTCTGAGTGGTGGAGAGGCACTATCAGGCCTGGGGATGCAGGCTGACGAGCGGGAATAACAGGTCTGGGGACAGCTGCTCTGCTGTGCGCCTTGGCAGCGTTGCCCCATCCCTCTCTGTGGGGTTGCAGCCCCGACCCTGCTATGGGGCAGGAGCTGCCAGTTGAAACTTGCCACGCTAAGGTATCCCAGGACTGATTCTGGCTTACCAGGATATGCTGAATTTTATGCTGAGAGGTTTCATTTGTTGATCCGAGAGCAACAGAACTGATCCTGCGGCAGAAATGGCTAAGAAAGGGACAAGAAGTTGTGAGGCTTCCCGAGAAGCATGGCTCTCCTGAGGCAAAGTTTGAGCAGGCTGCAGACACAGCTCTCAGTGGGGCTGAGCCTTGGGTCAGTGTTCATTCATGCCCAGCAACAACTTCTGAGCCTCACATCTCCGAGTCCCACAGATTCTTAGGCAGAATGGAAAAAAAGATTTGTGGAGGTCTGTACGGTGGACCTTGGCTCTTCCTGGGAAAAGTCCTTGTTGTTCTGGTTGTAGGGCCCTCTTGCTTTGGTTAGACTTTAACAGCAATTAGTCACCCAACAACTTTCTATAATAATCTGCAAGTTTTCCATTAAGTGGCAAATGCTTTGAACTTCTCCCTTGCTCCTCTGCTGCAATGTAATCTGCTGTCATTTTTCACACGGAGACAGAGCTACCTTCATGTTTTATTCATTTCCTACTTACAGTGGGAAAGAAATCAAAGCCATGCAAAACAGCAAAACCAAGAGCCTCCGGAGCTCCAGGCACTGTGCAGTTAGGTTGTTGTCAGCCTGTGTGCTTGTCACATCCAACTGCGTCTGGATTTGCTCTGTATACCGGACACATGACAGGGAAGAGAGGTGACGTCTAGCAGCATGCTTAAAGGAGTCTGGGGGGAAGACTCCGTATTCTGGCCAGGGCACTGGCTGGCTCTGAAGCACTGGGCAAGATCGTCTCTGTTGCCCTGTCTCTGAAGTGGGGGTATGCATGCTTTTCTCATGTCGGCCTGTAAGGTTCCCTGGCCCTGATAGTAGCTTAAAAATGCTGTTAAGTTGTAAAAATTTTTGTGGTGGTAATGATAAGAATTTGGCAATCTGGACAGGTTACGGAGTTTGGGGATCTTCTTGTTGGTGCGGCAAGTACTGGAGGCTGGTGTTTGGTAGGCAGGTTTACACAGTCTCCCATGTGTCTCTCCCTCTCTTACCAAGAGTATCAGTGGAGAAATAAAGGAAGGAACCTGTTCTGACTCTCTTCTTCCTCTTTGTGTTTACAATTTGGTTAGAGCTCTGCCACCCACCTAGCATGTTTACGCTGTCTCCAAACTATCCTGTAAAAGGCATGCTGCACCTTGAGCAAATGGGGAACTTTCCTTGCAATGGACAGGGTCTGCTGCAGTTGTGGTACTGAGAAATGCCTGCCAGGGGTGCAGATTTCTTCTTTGGATAAGGATATTGGAACATTTCAGTGTTAATTATTTCTTGTTTGATCTCAACAGCTCCAAAGCCAGGCCCCATCCAAAGCAACAGAACAAGAGGTATTAGTTTACTGAGATCATGTTTATGTAATTTGCAGGGGAGTGCAAATACAGTGAGAAAATCTTACACATGTAAGAGAAAGACAGTTTGTCCTAGATCTGAAAAAAAAATCTCTTATGCAGCCTTCCTAGCAGTTAGAAGGGGATCTAACTCAGATATGAATCTGATTTTGAGTCCCTTGACACTATCAAAGCAGGCCCATTCTTTAGGGTAAATGAGATTTGGACCATGATTTGGTGTACAGGAGCTGTCCTTACAGGGTTTTAAATAGCTCCCTTACTTCGGCTGGAAGGAGAGGTGGAGAGGACGGGAGATCTCCCGCTGAAATATAACCTTGGAAGGTGAAAAAGTAAGATGGTTCTCCAGTCCAGTTCACGACACATTGCACAAGCCACTCTGCTTGCCGGAGTCATTCCCACATGTTCCTTCCCCACCCAAACCGAAGAACTAGTCATGGAGGTTCCTGTTGGTGCAGGATTTTGATTCTGTGAGCTGGTGGTGTTTATTTGGCTGCTGTTGCATGATCCTACAGACCTTGGTGCCATTGCTGATAGGTGACAGTAACTCTCTGAATTGCACTTTGTGAAAGCCTGGGCCAGTTCCTGCCGTTTCCAATTGCCTCAGCTGAGAAGACACCTACATCTTCTGTTAGACTTGGCATCTCCTTTATGCAGGTATTCCAGAGATACTTGACCAATAATGTATAAGCTCTGAATCAGTCAAACCTTGTCCTAATGCATGACATGGCTTTTCACCGTCAAACAACCCCTTCAGTGAAAGATCAACAAAACTGTAATGAAGGAAGTTGAAAATGAACTCTTTTCCCTGTGGAGAGCAGTGGTACATCCTTGAGAGACTTCCTCTCCATTCACAGGCTACGAGACTTCCTCTGATGGAGAAGGGCAGGATGTGCCTCAAGAGCTTCCCAGGTCAGTGTCCAGGACACCACCTTTTATGGGATGCACGTTCCTCTCTAGAACAGAGCTCCCAGCCCCTATGGCCATGGAGCTGGGCGCTGCTCCAGCATTAGCTAACTCTGCAGAGTGCAGGAATGGGATTTTCCCTAACAGGGTGGCTGTGGGGGCAACAGTGCTGTAATACAGAGGATGTCCTTGCTGTCAGGGCTTGTGCCATGGGCAAAACCGGCAACTGGCACAGTATTGTTCAACGCACAAAGAAAAGGAAAGAAACAGCTTTGCCAGTATGGATTCACTCCTGGGACTACCCAACTTCAAAGTATTGTCTCCATTCAAGTTTGATCATTCCTTGCTCTCCACCCTCCATGCAGTTCCCTTTACCGTGAGAAAGTACAGCATGGAAAGTATCTGACCACTCTGTTCTCGACTTGCCCTGTGAGCCAGCAATTCTTCAGGGACAGGGAGGGGGAAGGGTGGCATGCCTTTACTTCACTCAGAGATACGGCTTCGTTACATCACCCTCCCTTTCTGACCACTCCCATATATAAGGTCTTGCTGCCACTCGGCTCTGTGTGACCGATCTTTTGAAGCTCCTGCTTCTGGGAACCCTTGAGGAACAAGAGGCAACAGAGCACGGCAGAAGTGCCTTCTTTTGATGCCACCAGCTGAAGGTGAACTGTACCGAGGGAGAACAGAGCTTTTAAAGTAGTGAGTAAACAGCATGCTTTTATCTTATCATTGCCATATTTTGGTTGGATTGGGGTGTGAAATAGACGAGTTGTTTCTTTCCCTTTATGACGTACCTTTCCAGCTCTTTAATCATACTTTATTAAAGTGTACCCTTGTTTCACAAGCCTTCAGGCTCAGGTTTGAAGAGCAAGTGTTCCTCTTTTATAGGGATTGCCAGATCTTGATCTACTGTGTTGACTTCGGATTCTCTGAGTTAATGAAGGCCACGTCACGGGCAGCAGGGTCTCTGTCCTGGCAATCTGAACAGCCACTGATTTCCCCCATAGGGGACCTGCTTAACACTGTGGCTTGATAGGGTCAGCAGTACATGAACTGATGGTGTCAAGAGGAATTTGCTTTTCTGATGGAGGCAGAGATCAGAGAAAGGAGCTGGGAATCTAGTGACCTGGGATCATAATCAGGTCACTGGGCAAGATGTTTCACCTCTGCATGGCCCATTCAACCACTTGAAGGTACCCCATCTACTACCCGGCTTGATGTTGTTCTTCACTTCTTATTGGGTTGAAAAGGTCAGCGGAAATGTTGGTATGTAGGGTCATAAGACTGAGTCACAATTTGATCCTGGTTTTGCATGTAGTATCATTGATATGGCATGCGGATAAGAGAAGTGCTGCTTTAGCAATCTGACACGGGAAAGACTCTCAAAACTACCAGAGAGGTCAGAGCTATACAAACACTGGAAGGCAGATTTCCTGGGGTCCTAAAGATCAGAAATTCTTACTGTAATCAGTGTCCTGCTGGCAAGCAGTCCTCTTCAGAGAAAGCTAGGTCTGAGGAGTGGGCTGTAATCCATAGATCTTGCATACCTCTTCTTTCCACATCATTCTGTGCTTCTCAGTGGTGACGTGGAAAATGCAGACCCTGTTGGGATGGGAGGTCAAGCACTGGCAGGTTTCTCACCTGGCACCAAGGGGGAAGCCCAGGAGGCAGGTGCAGAGCCAGGAACGCTGCAGGGACAATGGGATGATGCTGGGGGTGTCTTCCAGAAGCAGAGTGGAAGGGCAATGCTGTGGGAGAGAGCAGAGCTCCTGACACAGAGCAGGGAGAGCACTCAGCAGAGCGCATATCAGGGGCTTAGTCGTGTGTGGGGAAACTGGCCTGTGAAGCAGAAAGAAATGTCCTGAAATAAACCGAGCGGGCCACATTTAATGCTTTGTAAAGAAATTTCTGTTGCAAGGAACTATCAAAGGCAACTGTATATGTGTGAGAAAGAACAGATTCTGCCCAGGAAAATTAATATTTAGACACATGAAGGACCAGAACAGCACCCAGGAGACTGTGTGCTCATTACCAGAACAAAAAGAAAGTCCCTCTCCTACGCACGCTTGGAAAACAAAGACCTGTTCCTGCTCTTGGCTGTTTTTTGTACTATGGTATCTCCATCTCATGCTGATTACTAAAGCTGAGTCCAACAGCTGTGGTTACCTCTCTAGCAGAAGAGATACAACGTCCCCTACTGCAAATCCACTCAGTTCCTGTAGAGCTGTTCTGTTTGTGCTGAAGCCCTTCTAACACATCATAGGTGGGCTCTCTGGGACAAGGGCTCTTCCCTCTAAACCAGCACAAGGTCCCAGTTCTGGGCTGCGTTTCCAGATCCAGCTGTCCACAACAAGCAGGAGCCAGACCAGAAGAGGCAAAATTATTCAAACCAGCTCCATGGCAGTTAAGACACTCATCCACCTGATGAGTCTTGATTTAGCAAAAGCAGCTGAATTTAAGCAGGTAGCTACAATTTTTTTTCAGTTGGAAACTGAGCTCTTTTGCAAGTTCCGCTGAAGTCTGTGGAAACCTCTTCAGTGCACGCAGTCTCAAGTTTATTTACTATTTTGGAATCTAGTTGTTGGTTTGGCTTTTTCTTCACTGTCCAGATGCTCTACAGTCTATAAAATAAATAGTTACCTGCTGTGGCAATAACATTAAACAAACCGTTATGCAAAGCACCAAGAAAGTCCAAACTGCATAGTGGTCTGAGAGCTTCAGTGTGAAGGATAGGTCCAACTGCAACAAACAGGCTAAACTGAAGAAAGCCTCTAGCCTTGAGAGTGAGTCTTGTTTGTTTTTTCCCCTTTAGTTTCCCCTTTTCCTTCTCTTTAGGTTTTTTTGTCCTCCTATCTGCCTCTGTCATTCCCTCTTCCTCTGGTTTTCCCTTCCACCAGTTTAGTTTTCTTTCTTTCCCCCATGTTATTCCCTCTTCTTTCCTCCTCTCTTCCTTCAGTGCCCCCCTCCACTCTTTTATTCCAGGATGGTGAGGTTGAGGGGAAGCTGTGTGGGACTGTGCTGCTGAGCTGATTGCTGGCTGCTGTGGGGAAAGGCAGGTCTGTTAGCTGCAAGAACACAGTCCCTTTGGTGGCCTGGCAGAAAAGCTTTGCAAAGATGAAAGGGCTTCATAAAGCTGATAAAGAAATGGTACAGATTGGTGTAGGTTTCAGAAACTGTGGAGCTTGGCATGAAATTTATGAGTAAAGACTGGGTCGAGGTAGTAGAAAGATAGTAAATTGAGGAAAAGTTCTAAAGGAAGAGAGACCTTGAGCAGAGGACAGTCACCCTTTTCTGGAAAAGAGGAGCAGAAGGTTTGCATTTATTGTCAGATAAGTTTTGAAATGAGATAAAGTTTAAGGAATTTGCCCTTGTTACTGTCATTATGCTCACTTTGGCATATTGAGTTATTATAGAAAGTCATTTGAACAGAAAATAGGATATAATGGTTAACATCCTTTATTCTCAAAATCAAGAAAGTGCTCTTACAGAACAGAATGCCAGCAGTAAGCTGTTACTTCTTTCATGTATACGTTCTCTTTATCTGGCAGAACAAGATGACACAAGATGTAAAAATATCCTTTCAAGCAAAGCTCAGGAAATAACTTTTTGCACTGAGCCTTCTTATAACCTAAGCTATACAATCTACATATCAGTATACCTGTCATAATCCATTTGAGTGTCTCATACCACTGTCTAATCATTATCTTCTTTAGATTTATGTCTTCTACATCTTGGCTATCATTAGGTTTATAATCACTTCCAAGAATCAGAATCTATTGGGATCATAACAATTTTATTAATACATCAGCGGCATGAATCCTTGAGGTCATAAAAGTGCAACCTCATAAGGCTTTATCAAAACTTGAGGTCATAAAAGTGCAACCTCATAAGGCTTTATCAAAACTTTCACCCTTTAAACACATCCTAGTGGACTTTGTCAAAGGTAAATCAACGTTCTTTCTGCACAGCGATCAACAATGCCTCCGACCACCAAGGAGCCTCATCAGCTGTCACACTGCAACACTGCTTCAGCTGCCTGTGTGGGTAGAAGAACATGACCAGAACCGGGCCATGTGGCTGGCAAGAAAGGGTTAATAAACATCCCCATTTCCCAGTTGTCTTTCATTTCACTTACCTTTGCCCCAGGGAGAAGTGTGTACCTGTGGATGATTAAGGGAAACCAGACTTCATAAAATGAAAGCATGTGGGTTTAGTGGGTTCCTCCCTTGTGAGCAGGTGCCTTATAGAGGGAGCAACTCTCACTGGAGGGGACGGAGGTGCTTTGGCTGTGGACTAACATCTGCTTATTTAGTTTCAGCTCTGAAAGTCAGCTGTTGTGTCCCTACTTTTCGACAATTTGACCTATTGCATGCTAGGCAACTTTTCCAGTTCCTAAAGTACCTTTTCACTTAAGAGTCTCCCTTAGTGACCTGTTTTCCAGGGGTTTTTCGGTAGTGATCTCTTTTTTGCGTCAGTGTTTCTTCTATGATGTTTAGCTTAAATTAGGTCTGCCTGCTACCCATGTACCTGGTACTTTACTTCCACAGGTTGCCCTATATGTGGAAGGGTGGAGCAAGGGGTCAGAAAGGAAACTGTTATTTAGTGGGAAGAAGCCTCACACACTTCTTAACATCTCCGTGTCATTGGGCACTTGGGATACTGTTTGATGCTCATGTTCAGGTAGTACTGGATTGCAACATTGCTCTGTTAGAGGGGAAAGACTTCCTCATGGAAAAAAATAGCCAACCTGCAAAACAAGGGCATCTTGTAACAGTTTCTATTCCAATAATGCATTAGTTAAAACATCAGGAAACGGAGACCTTAAATTGCATGTTCTGCCATGAAAAGGAAGAGTCTGAACAGTGATGCGATTGCGTGATCTGTGTTGTGTGAGTTGTTGCTGGTGTTGCTTCATGAAATTCCTGTGGAAAAAATCAATAGGGAATGGGAGAACAAGGAAAAAGAAAAACTACCCAGAAGTGCCTTCAGGTTGCCTGATGTTTTTCAGTATCTGCAAATTCTATTACAAGAGCTGTGAAGGCATACGCTGATGGATGCACTCCTTTAGAAAAAGGAACAAATGGAGACCTCACTCTGCTGCTCACATTTCAAAGTAATAGTACATGCTAATTTTTGGAGAATGTTAAAGATGACCATGTTACGAACATCACAAATGGAAAGAGGTAGCAAGCCCTGCAGGAGGTACTTTTTTCTTTTTTTGTAGTGGGTTGAGATCAACAAGACAGCAATGCACCCGTATTAAACATGGTATTATAATCTGAGGTGTGGCTTTGCTGCTTGAAACGTGCAAGGCTGAGTTAGAACAGGCCTATCTATTATATTAATGTCTAGACAGAGATACTTGACAGTTCCCAAAGGCTATGTACAACTGAAATGAGTTTGCTGCTGGGGTTTGTGCTACGTTTATGTTCAACGGCAGGTGAGCTGCAACCTTTGAGCTGCAGCTGTGCTTCTAGACTTGGTGCAAGCAGACGTGTAGGATTGTTGCTTAAAAGCCTCAGCGAGGTTTAGTGATGGAGGGCAGGTTTCTTCATCCCTACCTTCCTGCTCTACCATCCTTCCTGCCAGAGGCAGCAGGGGTGGCGGGACAGGCATGCATTGCATCTTCTCATTGCAGCTGGAGTTTGAACCTGAACTAAACCAAATGACAATTTAAGGTGGTGTATAGCCGTGATTGCTGAAGAACAGATGTGTGAGCTGATCAGGTGCCCTTGCATTGCAGGTGTTGCTCGTGCTTGGCAGAGAAGTGATTCCCACCAAATGTAATCACAGCTGAATCCATCAGGGTATCTGGATTTAAGCTGCAAGGTACAGACACACTTAAAATCCAGCTCTTTTTGAACGCAGCTTGTTGGGCAAGAGAGGTGTGAAGAGTACATGACCACGTGAGGATGGGAGTGCTTCTACTTAAGATGACCACATATTTGCTCAGTTGCTTAATCAGAACTTAAGAGCTAGCGATGAGGTGTGGGAAAACTCACATTTGCACCTCTTAGTAACCAAATCCAGGAACATAGAATGATTCTGCTGGTGACACACACCCTTTGTGGATGCTAAAATACACATTTTAAATGGTGTAGGTTCTTGACTCTTCACCTAGTCAATGATTACTTATGCATTCCTCTGGTACTGTGAATTCAAACATAATGAGTTTCAATGGGTTAATCTTCATGAGCAGAGCAGTACAAATATCAAATACTATGGTACGCTTCAGAGAGCTGTTAAGGGAAGATAAATAGTTACTGCTACAAGGATGTCTTGTCACTACGAAGGAGGTCACTGCTTCAAAAAGGCTATTCGAAGGTATCTGTACATAAGGATCCGCAAAAGGACAGGACTGACTTCCAAATAGTCTCGAGAGGTAAGGGGGAATTAGAAATTGCCTTCATTAAGCCATTCCCCTCGGCCTGGAAGTGCTGTGTGGGATTTCTTATTCAACAGAATATGGGAAAATGTGAATTTTTTTAATATATCAGATGAAAGTTTGCCAAAAAAGAATGATAGGACCTAACTAACCCGTTTGAATAAGCTCAGGTCTAATAAACAACTTCTAGCTCAATGACAGAAGAGCATCTGAAAACATCTTTTGCAACAGTTGGGAGAATAGAACTATTTTAATGAAGCATTTTGGTGTTTAAATTGGGAGTGAATGTAACACCCATGTTCTGAATGAGTTTATAAAACTTTATTTTCATAACTTGCATTTTTGAGATTGAGTTTTCCAGTTCTGGGTTTCTGGAAGGTCCTCAACTAGAAAATGCTGTGAAAACCATGTGAAATGGGGTAGTCTGCATTTCTTCCAACTTTCTGCCCTTTTTCCCTTAGTTTATGCTCAAGTGTCTTATAATAAAAAATGTTGGATTTGATGCTAAAATTTCTGCAGGAAAACGTGAAAGTATTTTTTGGAAAAAAAGTCACTTCAAGAGGAAATTATTGTCTCTTTCTCGGTGAACCCGGAGTTTAGTCTACATTGGATGGAACACTACACCCCACTAGGCTTCAGGAAGCCTAATGCCTGTGGAGGAGTTGCAAATCTCGATTACAGTAGCTCTCTTTGTGAACAGCATACCTGAAAGCCAGCTGGAACAGCCTGCTTTATTCAGGGACTTTTCTTTGCTCAGTTCTGTTCAGTGTCGATTTATCTCTGGCTTGACATCACAGCAAGAAGTAGGAACCACTGATCCGTGCTGAGGCCTTTCTCCTCAAAGCTCCTCTGTCTGCACATGAGCCCTCAATGCCAGGCATAACAAAGAGGGTGCTAAAGGCTTTTAACCTGCATCTGAGGGGAGGGAGGCAGCGAGTCCCACGGGGCGCATGCCAGCTGGACAGGAACCGACGTGGAGGGGTAGCTATGAGGAAGGCTTTTAACCGAGTTGAGTGGATTTACTACGTTTCTCCAGGGACTGCTCTGTCCCCCTGCTTTAGGCAAGACCAGTGCCTAGATCTGAATTTAGAAGCCTTTTTGAGCTTCTTCATGGCTTGGCTGAACTCTGCTTTAGTTCCCTTATCACTGGTGGAGATGAAGACTGCATAAGACTTCAGCTTAAATATCTCATGATGGATAAGTACAAGAACTTCATCAATTTAATTTCCAGCTTGATACCAGAACATATCTCCTGTCTCATTGTGTGGCCTAGAATTGACTAGACTTAAAATATCTGCTTGTTTTGAATTCCAGATACTTCAATATTTAATTCCATTTTCTGCAGAAATCTGTGTAAGAATTGAATTGGGAGTGATTTCCTTAGATACAAGAGGTGGTTGTTAGTAATTTGTTTAAAGTCTCTAGAAGGCATTGTGTGGACAAGGTAGAAATAGTTATGGAAAAAATCCTTGCTAGTCACCGTGAAGTTCAGTACCCGATAGGAGATTCTGTCCGCCTGCATGGCTGGTAGCAGAACCAGAGTCCTGATCAGAGGCATCCTGGTGACTGCCGCTTTAAGTCATAGTAAAAGGCCTGAGGGGAAAAAGTATTTTGCATGTAAACTTGTAGATCGGAATCTCAAATAGCTTAAGTTCATGTCTTATTGCAATAACTGCAGGGCAAGGCTGCATGGGGAGACCTACATGGGACCAGACCTTTGTGTGTGAGTACAGGACAGAAGGCCCAGGGAAACAAACCTTTTTCTTTTGGGACCGTTCTCAAAAGAAGAGTGCTCGGGAAGTTTATGTCTCTCCTAAGAAAGCCATAGAAGAGCAGGCATGAATGTATCACTAACAAAGTCACAAAGACCGTACCTAGTTAGTCAGAGTCATATTAAATCTTACAGAACTGCTAGATAACAGCTATATAAGCAAAGTACTACATGAATAACTGAGAACAGCAAACAAATCTTGGAAACATTTCTCCCTTTGAAAGTGGAAGGAACAGCTGAACTCATCAGAAATAGCCATGGACAGTCCCAGTGTACTTTCTGTATCAGTTTTGTCCTCATTTTCTTCAGTGCAAGCGCTCTTGGAGCAGATAATGCCAGCTAATTAGCTGCTTAGAGGCCAATGACCCTAGATACTCCTGCAGATGAAAGCTGAAGTAGCTGGTCATTGTCCTTTCTGACAACTGAAGAAATGTGTGGTTAGCACAGTTGTACCTGAGGATTTAAACTGTCTTCTGGCTGACTGGGTGTGCACACAGACTCCTAGTGCAAGGGCATCCCGCAGATGAAGGAATAATTTACTTTTTTCGTTACACTACCTCTCAGCGAGCTCCCAGTGAGAAAGGAAAGCAAGGAGACAACGGTGTGGGGAACAAGCACCAGCTTGGTGGTTGACAAGGACCCCCCACCAGCCACTAGCACAAGGACGGCTACAACTTCTTCTTCACCTCTGAAAATGGCCTGGCCCCAGGCAGGATGCTGGGAACAGCCCTCGGGAATGAGTAGCCTGTCCTGTCAAACAGTGCGTACCCCTGTAGCGAGACGGGGTGTCAGAGTGATCGGTTCTGCATACCCGATCCTGAAGTACGGTGTCAGCACAAGTTGCTGTGCTATAGTCTCATATACACTTCAGAGGTGGTTCCACCTGTGTGATCAGTTGCAGGCACCTTCATTAGGTTGTCACATGGTAACCTGGTTCTGCTCTTTTGAGGCCTCTGTTGGCTTACGCTCCTGGGGGTCTGGTGGCAATCTTGTGGCTGTTCGCTTTACATACCTGCTCACTCAAAAGTCACTGACAGTTCACTCTACACAATAGTAGAGTGTGAAAACATTATTTCATGGAACCACAGAGTGGTTTGGGTTGGAAGGGACCTTATAGACCATCCAGTTCCAACACCCCTGCCATGGGCAGGGACACCTCCCATTAGACCATGTTGTTCAAAGCCCCGTCCAACCTGGCCTTGAACACTTCCAGGGAGGGGGATTTCAACTGCTTGTTATTAGTTATTTAAATACGGCAATGTTATTGATATGAATTAGACTTTGAGTTTTATCAGAAGAGCATAACTTATGTCCTGTGACAAGACTCCCGATGTCCAGCCTATCCCTGCATAACGTGTGCTGCCTGGGGAGAGTAAGGATGGATGTCTCAAGCTAACGGCCAAGTATTGGCTACTGGGCTGCGGTACAAGGAACTCTTAGGAGTGGATGCTGAGGCATGCAGCTGTTGCAAGATGGGTTTAAAGCAGAAGCCTGTTTGGTTAAAGTTTGTGGTTAAAGTTTTAGACATTGTCAGTGGATGNTTTCTTCACTACTTCATTTAAGAATAAGGCAGTGCCTGACCATAATGGGACTCCTTTGTCATCCTCTGGTATCTCACTGTTGTCTCTGCCCTGCTTTCTGGCTGGTAAATCTCCTCCTTCTCTTCTTTCAGTTCTCATGGTGCTTTCCCTGACCGTGGCAGGTTCCTCATCTCTACAGGTTCCTCCAGCCCTCTTGGCAGAGATGTCAGACCCTGTATCCCCTGACTGACACTAGCTAGCCTGTTGCACTGGGTTTCTTCTAATTCAAAACCAGTGTCATGTTTAAATAAGGCTGTGAATGTTGTGACACGTGTAATATAGCTCCATGAGGTTGCTCATATAGGCGCAACTCTGCCATGTGCTGGTTCTTCCCCTCTCCGAATGTACATCAAGACAGAGTATCAAGCTGCATTTTAAATTCCATGGCTAGGACTGGCTGTTGGTTAGAAGAGTGAGAAATAATCATACTGCTTTCAATGGCTTTATAGCCCCTGTCTCGTGGAGACCTATTGCTGCTGCCAAGCAGAGTGGTGTGACTGAATTGCTAGCCAAGCTTCCAAACAGCTGGGTTTGGCAGAGGTCTGGAGGTTAAAGCCAGCCTCAGCAGATAATAGTTGGAGAGCCACCTCAGGTGGTGGCACACAGCTGCTGCTCCACTCCCAACAATAAATCATAGTGGGGACTCGACTTCAGAGCCAAGACTCAAAAAGGCCATTGGTACAAAACCTCAGCTGTTCCTGCAATGCACCTACCGAGGGCACAAGGCAAGTACGGAGAGGTGTGCTGGAAAGCGGGTATCTGCAGGCTCCTGATCCACCTCCTGATTGCTGTACAGCAAACGAAATGCCTGTTCGGCTTTCTGCTGTGCCACAGTTAGGAAGGCAGTAAGGACTGTGCAGGGGATGCTTTCCTCTAGGGTCAGGCCTGAAATATGTTAAGGAGCTTATGGGAGTTGAGCTGGCAGTTAAGGTGGAGAGGATTATTCTGAGCTCAGTTTGCTCTCTCTACTGTTGCAGAAGAGACAGCTGCAGATCTTTCGCTTGCACGTTTGCTTCTTCCTTAGCAGCATCAATCTGACAGATTGCACAGATGCACTTTTATTAAGAGTATTCAATTTTTCTGGCCCCACTTGGGTCCCAGAGGCCCAGAGTAGAGGGCAATGTGGTACTGCAGTGCAGGAGCAGTGCCCAGCAATCAGTGTCTCTTCCTCAGGGCAGTCTGCGTGCTTGTTCGTGGTACTGCAGTGCAGGAGCAGTGCCCAGCAATCAGTGTCTCTTCTTCAGGGCAGTCTGCGTGCTTGTTCCTGCCCCCCATGTGTGCGTCTCATCCTCTTCCCCGGGGACTGGCAGCAGGATGGGAGCTGTGCCTTAGGTGTACGAAATGGGCTGGAGGGCCCTCTTCAAGGTCTGGCCACTCACCGGGCAGCTGGGCACTCAGCACGGAGGTCTGATGGGTCTAGGAGATGCTCACGAGCGTCACCTGAATCCAGAGAGGAGATGAAAGGTGAGAGCGGAGGCACCATCTGAGGTTTCCCCTTGTCCTCTCCTGCTCTCAAAATAACTTGCCTGAGAAAGCTGTAAATCTTTTCAGGAGCCTGGCAGTGAGGCAAGCAGTCGTGAAGGAGAACTACTGAGCCCCAGCCATGAGCCTGTGGGTTAACACACCAGCTACGGGGCCTGAGTCACCCCAGGCTTGCAGGACAGCGCAGCATAGAGCAGCCTTCAGACGAAACAAAGTACCTTCTGCCTAGCTGGGGCGCAGATAAAAGATCCCATGGCATTTCTCGTGAAGCCTGGAGGAGACTGCCAGTGCTGAAGCTGAACTCTCTCTGCCAACAAACAAAACTGTCTTTAAACTCTGAGGCTGTGTGTGAGCTATTGTTGGGGACATAATGGCTTCTCTGTTTCCCCGCACAGTCATTGCTCTGCAAACATGCCACCGGTCTCTTTTAAAAGTAGTTGAGTGTAAATCAAGTTCTAGAACCGGGAAAGAGGTTTCATCCATTTACCTCTTGCTGCCCTCAGCTGACATTTGTTTACAGAACAGCACATACAGCAGATTTACACCCTGATTTGAGCTGCTTTACTTGGAGATGGACATCTTTAGGGCTCTGATTGAGACTCACAGATACAGGGATTGCACAGCAAATGTGTATCTCCTCATTTGAAATAACAGGAGTAGGGGTGAGGTGGAGAGGGCAGTGCTTGCTAATCTCTTCCCTCTGAGAAAAGTTTTGGTTTAACTGGCCTGGCCTGTTTCTTTTAGTCAGCTCAGTGCTGGCACTCTCACTGCTCCCTCATCCTGCATGTGCTGCTGCTGCAAGGCACCAAGGGCTGCTCTGACTGCTGGAGTTTGCTCTACTTTAAGCTGTTAAACATTCACAGAGGGTGGGGTTGGTGGGTCTGCTCTTCGCCCACAATGCCACGGATTGGCTTGTCTCTGAGGATGGCAGATGCCTCGGTAAGGTAAAGGGTGTCCTGGCTATTGTGCAAGTACAGTAGTCACTGTGAAAACCCAAAGCTGCGCTACACAGGGGGAAGTGGGTCCCTGAAGGCAATATGATGAATTTAGGTCTTTTTTGATGGAACAGTCATGCAGTGGGGAAGGAAATGGGTCAAAGAGAAGCTGTTCAAGCTGTATTTCATGAACTGTCAGTCCCAACAAGGTGGCAATGACTCTGCTCCCTTCAATAGCTCTCGACTCATCCCGGTGTATATCTGGAATACACTTGCTGGCAAGCTCCTTGGTGTCCTATGCTTGCTCACAGATGAACCATAACCCTGTGCACCCCAAGAGCAGCTGTGGAAACGTGGAGACATGAGCACGGGCTATCGGCCTCTCTAGAAGTGGCAGGTTCATTGGCAAGGTGCTCTGACCAAGGGCCCTGAACAGGAGGGGGTGCTCACACCGGAGGGTGCCAAATAGCTTTGGCCAAGGTTGCTTGCTAATGACTAAGATGTGTTTTGCACTGGTCGTTGACAACATTCTGGACAGCAACTCCTTCACAGACATGATCTTTAAAAGAACATTATATGAAGTGAAACTTCTGAATCTTTCCTCTGAAGATGACATGAGTCATGACTAACACCAATTATGTTCTGCTCCTTGGATTTCCCTCCTCACCTACGAATCTGCTGCTTTTTTGGTGTATGAGGTTACCTACCTGCTGTAAGACAGATTCTCACTCAAGTGATGGCTGCTGGTTTGGGTCCTTTTCATTGCTGGTACTGTAACACTTCAGAGCTGTTACCAAAGGCCTTCCAGGAGTCCCTGGGGTGCGCACTGAAGTAGATCACTCCACAAATAGGATGGCAATAATGGGTAAAGGGGAAGCTGGTATAAACTTTGGTGTTGGGGACATAATGGCTTCTGTTAGAAGGGTCACCTTGCACAGAGATGGTAGGGGCATAGAGAAATGGTACCGGCAGTGCCCATAGAAAAGGTCTTGATAGGAATTGGAGTGAGGAAATATTTGGGAGATCCTCTCTGCTAGAGGTTCAGGGGAGGAGGCAGCTGTTCACTGATCACAGCTCAATACTCATGGAAACATGCTAAAAAGCAAGGGCTGGAAAGATAGGAAGAAGTCATGTATACAGCCTCACCGCATGGCTATGAAGAAGGGAAGAAGAGGTCAACACAGATGGCTGCTCACCTAGCAAGCCAGCCTGCCTCCAGGGTGTGGGCAGGATGCAGTCCTTGACTCCACCACATTACACAGGAGGCAAAGGGCCTGCCAGCGTATGTGGGAGGGGGGAGTCTGCTAAAAAGTCTCTGACTGGTGTTGCTGACTTAATTTGGGAGCTAGATCAAATCCAGTCTGACACTGGGCCCCCGTCCTCTCAAGCAGAGCAGTAACTTAAATGCTTGCTGAGCAACTAAAATCATCAGAGTGTAAAGTTACAGAGCAATCGGTTGTCCTGTCTTCACTGAAAGGTAACGGTAGCAGAACATCTTGAACATCCCTTCCCTTCTTGATATTCTACTTCACTTCAAAACAGAACATCACCCTGATGTAACCATTGAGGGCAGAATTGGACTCACACCTCCCTGGCCACCCCTTCCCAAACTGCCCTTCCATGTGCAGGGCTGTCGCTTGCCAGGGTGGAGAGGGAAACAGTGGGTATGAAAGAAGGTAGATGACAAGACTGCTTTTGTGCCTGATCATCTGCTCCCTAATTCCCATGTGCCCCAGAAGCAGCAACGTTGACGATCCTATCTCTTCCCACAGGAAGATGAAGAAGCGCTATGTGGTGGCTGGAGTCCTGATTGTAGCCCTACTGGGGCTCATCCTGTTCCTCGGACTCTTCTTTGGGCGGCGTGCTGAGGCAGGGGAGATGCACACTTACAAGAGGGCAGCAGTGGCTACGGATGCGGGCCAGTGCTCAATAATTGGAAGGTACCTGCTAATGCTGCTGTGACTCTCATTAGCTCTGCCAGGTCTTGCACGAGACAAAACTTGTTTCCTCCGATGTCCAGGTGCAAGCCTTGCAGTTGCCCAGCACAGATAATCTCTAATCTCCCTATAGAAAGAGGAGGCTATAATAAAACCATGCCTGACCAATGTTACGGAAGTTGCTCAAAGGCAACATAGCAGGCAAATATTCCCTAGATGCATGAATAATGGAAATGCAAGATGCTTTTCAAGCTCCTTTTAAAAAACATTCCTGAAGTTGTTCTCCAGTTCTAGATGCAAGAGCTGCAGATTTCAGGCTCCTCAGGGAGTTGTCATTTCTCATGTGTAAGAAGCGTCTGGGATGGCTGTCCCCACATGTACTTTGACACATTTTCAAGCTTGTTTTCAAGCTAGTTTGGATGTGTATGTAATGAGGGCTGATCTGGTCTGCAGCTAGACCATTAGGATCTGTTCTCTAAGGTGTCAGAAGCTCAAAACTTCCTATTGCTGAGGAACCTATAGACTGGGTGTGGACAAACGTGCATTAGAGAATCTATCATAGCTGCTCTGACAAGATGACTCCACTGCTTACAGGTACCTGAGACACTGTAGCATGCCAACATACGATGGCTTCTCTTCTTCTGCACAGGGACATCCTTCAGCAAGGTGGATCAGCAGTGGATGCTGCGATTGCAGCTCTGCTTTGTGTAGGACTCATGAATGCTCACAGCATGGGCATTGGAGGGGGCCTCTTCTTTACCATCTACAGCAGCACAGGTAAGGGACAGGGCCACACACAGCTGGAACAGTTTGGGAACTGTTTATCTAAAGCAGGTGATTTATCCTACCTGGGTGAAGGTAAATGACTGACTCTCACAGCCTCTGGGGGAACACGCTGTCCTCAAAAGGACCACCAAGAAACTGGCTCATACTGATCAGACTTTTTCGACAGAGACCATGCCTGTGTGGTGTGTGCAGAGCTAAACATCATCTTCCTTGCTCTGTTGTTAAAGGAAAAGTGGAAATCATTAACGCAAGAGAGGTGGCTCCAAAAAGAGCATCGGAGGACATGTTTGGGAACAACACACAGCTCTCTCTGAAAGGTATGGCAAAGGCTGTTTCACTGGTTTGGGGGAACTGCATATCTCCAACATTAGCTGCTACTGATGTCTAAATTAACAACACTTCTTATGATTAGGTACATATGTATATGTACAGGATTTCTCACCTAGAAATGTCCTCTACTTCACACAATCTGCAAACTCCATCCTGACAAGGAAGCTAAAAACAATGTCCTTCAAACTAGTCGGTCACCTCAGCACTTACTGCTTTTCACTTCATGAAAATGCAGGTGAATCCAAAGCGCTGAGCATGACCTGTTTCATATCTGCCATCTTTTCTTTCCACCTCTTTGAATAAATCTTTGTGGATCAGCTTAGTTCTTATTAGTTCAAGTGTCCTCCCTATGTGCCTTTTGTGATGGTTTCAGCTAATGGTTCAGGGGCTCCAGAGAAGAAGTAGTACTTTCCTTTCAGGGAAGTATTTGCTAATCAAAAATAGAAAGAAATACTAACTACTTCTCTCCATGGTCACTCCTGTAGCTAAGGAGGGATTTTGAGAAGTGTGCTGAACTTCTGGGAGATGCCAATAAACCCAGGATTGAAGCAAACTGCTGCATCACTGTGCATTGTAGTAGCCAATCTATTGCAATTGCAGTTACAATGCTGCAACAAAGTTTTTGGTGTAAGTACGTACACAGTCTGTGCCCTCTTCCTGTAGTGTGTTCTCCTCTGAAGGACTGGAAACTGCAGGCAGCCATGATAGCTTCTGAGGTCTGAGCAGCTGTTCTCTGCTGCAGAGCCTACTGAGGGGAAATGACCCAAAAACTTGAGTTACCAGTGAGACGACGGAGGTGTTTCAACAGTCCAGAATATATAGACATAAATGTCAGACAGGTTAATTCTGTTAGTCTCATACACATAAGCTGAGCTCGTTGTACTATACGTAATCTCTGCCTAAAAACAGGGCTGACAGAGAAGGCTGCTCTACCTCCTACTCCATTAATTACTTTATTTTCTTGCTATGGAAGACTAATACGTTCTGTATCTGCTCCAGGAGGATTGTCCATCGCTGTTCCAGGAGAAATCCGTGGGTATGAACTAGCTCACAAGCGTCACGGCAAACTGGCATGGAAGGACCTGTTTCTGCCCAGCATCAAGTTGGCAAGGGAAGGATTCCCTGTTGGGAAAGGCCTTGCAGCAGCCATCAAATCAAGAGAGGAGTCAATTGAAAGCAATCCCTCACTATGGTAGGTAGAGCAGTTGCTGTTCTGTGCGGAGAAATCTGGAGTCACTGCACCCTAGCTGAAAAGTGTCTGTGTTTGTGTAACATAGCGTCCATGAGGAGTGTGCCCCCCCTCCAGTGACCGTACTCATTGTACCTGCGGATGTTATTCCAGCTACCTGAAGGTGCTAAATCATGTGGCCAGTTTTAGGAATGTTCTGTCCTGACCGTTAAAGGGAGATAAATTCTGCTCTTAAAGTCCATTTGTCTGAGCAAAGGTGGAATTAGAGTACATGCTGGGATAAATCTGTCAGATGGCAATGTATTTTCCGAATTCCCAGCTTTTCCTCATGCTGTAAGCATACTAAGCTAATCTTACCTGCATTCGGGGCAATTGCAGAGTCTCCTTGAACATCTCATCTGCTGTCAGACAGTGGGAATTTGGGTCATCTCTTACTCTGCAATCAGCCTTCCTCAAGCAATGCCTTTGAGCATCCACTTCTGGCAATTACTATGACCAGGAAGGGTTTTAAATGCTCCTCCATTTCCTCTTACAGTCAAACCCTTGGCGTCTATGTCCAGCCCTACTGGATATCATGCTTAATCCTCTCTTTTCCTTAAAAACTCTGCCAGCTGCAGGTTGGTTTTCAATCCACTTGGGATGTACAGCCTGGGCCTGTCTCCTGTACTTCCATCTGGCAGGTCCACAGCAGCACATTCATGATCCAAGATGAGGGAGCTAGAGATGAAACTGTCTACCTCAAAGTGCCGTGACACACAGGGATATGAAGTGCGTTCTGCTGGAAGCTTTGAGCCTCCTAGCCTCATAGTCTGTACTCTGAACTGCTTGAGTTCAAGGACTATGGCCCCTCCTGCAGCAGTTGTTGGCCCCTTGGGCAGGTAGGGAGGGTGGCCTGCCTTGGTGAGAAAGATCAACACTCCTTCCTGCAGGCTTCACAGCGCGAAATCTGAGCAATGTGGAATCCCAGGTCAGAAACCACGGTTCACTTTTATGTCCCAGTGCAAGATATCAGGACCCCTGGGGCATGGGTCAGACAGTTTCTCTCCTCTCCAAAAAGCCTCTAGGATGAACTCTCAAATAGTGTGTCAGCTGGTACAGTTACACATAGTTTTGAACTTGTCTCTCAGATCTGATCTTCTCAATCTCCTTTCTCTGTTAGCGAAGTGTTCTGCAGAGGAGGCAAAATTCTGCATGAGGGCGATATCATCAAGATGCCTAAACTAGCCAACACATACGAGACTATAGCCAGTGAAGGAGCAGATGCCTTTTACACAGGAAGCCTGGCAAAACAGATCATCGATGACATCCACAGTGTAGGTGAGAAACAGGACATCTGTCCAAAACAGCATGAGTGACCTGACTGCTGCGGCCCAGCATCCAGGGAGGAGCCCACGATCTGCAGAAGCCTTGGAAACGGGTGAAGCCTGCTGCCTGAAATGCTGCCTCTGAGATCTGTGGCAATAGGACAGCCAAGAGAAGCCAGTAGCGCTTTAATCGATGCAATTGAAACTCGCTCAGAAATGGACAGTATATACTGTGCATTTCTGTATATATAGTCTAGCAAGTCTATGCGTTTCTGGATATAGCTTAGTAGGTGCATGCTGTTTGCAGAGCCCGAATCCAACAGCTCTCTACTTAAAGAAATACGTACGTGGTCCTGTAAACTCTGAGTTTGTTTAATCTCTCGATGCCACTAGATGGTGGTAGTATCCTAGCCTTACTAGCTAGCCTTGGCTAGCTTCTGCGAACCTCCTGAGTCATTCATTTACTGGCTTTATTTGTGATGGTTAATTACTGTCTTCCCCCTTCGGATAAGAAAGGCAATGGAACATACAAATTACTCTGTCTGTGGGGCAGCACAAAGCGTCTTCACCCAAAAGCTCCATCCTCCTCCTGTAAACAGGACTCTTAAGGGCATTTTGTTACCTGACATTGCTGGTGTCCTTTGTAAAAAAACACGGATTACCAGATTTTTGGCTGCTGTAAATCAGCCCAACTTCAAGCTTAGGCTGTCTGAGCCTCAGCTGGACCTATCAAGGAATAAATTCATCTCCTGTGCACCCATCCTTTCTCTCTTTACCTTGCAACTTTTTGGATTTGTCTGTGTTCCCTCCTGTCCTTGCTCTGATGCATGGTGACGGAATATTACCTCCTCTTCCCACCAGAGATCACATGAACCCACATCCATAGTTCCATTCTCTTTTCCAGGGGGCATTGTCACATTGGATGACCTGCGGGACTACAACGCGACAGTGATCGAAGACCCCATACAGGTCACACTTGGGGATTTTACCCTCTACACACCTAGTGCCCCCCTTAGCGGCCCAGTGCTCGCCCTCATTTTCAACATACTGAAAGGTGAGAGTGCCACTGAGCAGTGCCTTACAGGCAGCAGGAGCTGGGAGAGCTCCAAAGGCAACACCTTTTCTGTTTTGGGAGCTGGGCCTCCCTTGATAGCCCTCCAGCTGGTGGGACGTCTAAGATCCCAGGAGAGATCAGAGATATGGAAACATTCCTCTTCTGCTGTAAGCTCAGGGATGTCACCTTCCTGCTTGAAATACAGGTGCGGGAGGAAAAATATGCTCCTGATTGGGGCACTTCCCTGGTACGTCCATGGGTGGAAACTAACCTGTACTTGAGACTTCTTTGGAAAATATCTCTGCAGGTACAAATCCTGCGGATGACTCCCACAGTGCTCAAAACTACCAGAGCTCCTGTGTTCTCCATGTGGAGATAAGGGCAGTCCAGTGACTGCATCCCTGCGGAAACTGGGCTTCAGGATTATACCATTTGACACAAGTTTATTAGCAGGCCATTGACCGTATACTTTCCTTTGTGTTCACAATCATTTGTCTTCTGTTGCCAGGATATAACTTCTCTGCTGACAGTATCAAAACCGTGGAGAAGAAAGGTCTGACTTACCACCGCATTGTGGAGGCCTTTCGCTTTGCCTACGCCAAGAGGACTTTACTGGGAGATCCCAAATTTGTCAACATTACAGAGGTACCTGGCAAAAGCCTTTTCTTTCTGCAGCACAAAGGTTGGCTGGAACATGGCTTAAAGTTTTTGGGTGACTAAACTTTGTTAGGGATGCTTGGTGCCACCTGCTACTGACAGGCACTGAACTATCTCTGAATCAAAACGTGAAGTCCTATGTGACTCATGGTCAAGCTGTGAGGGATATAAACGGAGTAAACCTTCCTGCTGTAAGGAAAATCAAAATCCTCAATTCACCAGGAGTGTTTGAGTGTATTTAGGGCTAACCCTCCCTGTTTTCATAGTGTTCGAAGCCTTATTCACTAGACGACATTCCCAGCATCCTCGTGGCTCTCTGACCACAGCCCTGCCTATAGTAAATGGACCAACGGATGGCAAGGGGTGAGGCAGGAACCCTGCTTTTCCCAACTTCACACTTTGTGCTTTTACTTCTGTGACTCTCCAAAAGCAGCAGGACCTGAGCCCAGCCCAGCTTGATGAACACAAATTTGCAACTTACAGAGCAATGACCAGAGCTTGCCTTGGTCTAGTCCTCTCAACCCGACCCCTCTCATCTCTGAAGCAAGCGTGACACTGCTTGCCTACACCTTACAGCAATGTTGAGGAGAGCTTTCCATAGATCTACAGTAATGGATGCTGATTAACTTCCTACACAAAGGGGTGCATTGTAACAGCTGCTTCTGTGACTGCTTAAAATGCCCTTTGGTACAATGTCCATCTTTCAAGAAGGAGGAAAGCCCCTGCTGGAAAACTATAGCTTCACTGCTGGGATTTGCCACTCTTTTGTGGTCTGAAGTATTGGATATCAGCTTCATAACTAAACCACGTAACTCTTAATCTTCTGAGTAACTGCATTGGATTTCTCCGACAGGCGATCAGAAACATGACATCTGAGTTCTTTGCGGATAGTCTCCGGAGGAAAATCACAGACAACACCTCCCATCCAGTTGACTACTATGAGCCAGTATATTACACTGGAGATAATGCCGGTACATCCCACCTCTCCGTTGTGGCTGATGATGGCAGTGCTGTGTCCGCCACCAGCACCATCAACCAATAGTATGAGCTCAGACATTACTTCCACATAGGCCTTTGCCGTCTTCCTAGTGGTGGTTCTGTGGTTGTTATAAAACCTCACTGAACTGTCATCCCTCTAGCGGGGTAGTGATGGGTAGCGCTGATGACGGGCACTTCTCTTACTGAGCTTACAGCTCGGTTCTTAACACTGAGGCCTGTGTGGTTGGGTCAGAGGACAAGATGTGTCCGCTCTCATGTTGGGTTCACCCACCAAGAAAACATTCACTGCATCTGGATCTTCTCATAAGCAGTGGTATCGCTGCTGGCTCTGATTTCCCAGGCATCTGGAAGGAATTTGAGCTAATACAGCTGGCCTGGTAGTGCAGTGTTTGGCTTTGAATGCTGTCAGGAAGAGCTGTCTTCCGCGTGTACGGCCTGAAACTGGGGGGTGAAGGTTCTTTTTGTCCGTACAAAATGTCTGCAGCCTCAGACATCTAAGCAAAACCCCAGTCAGTCCCAAATGTGCCGGTCTTTAAGCTAGGCTGTCTCTGAATGGAGCGCAGTGCTGCCCAGCTGGAAGGGGAATTCATTGTGCTTAGCTGCTGTGCTGCTTTTCCCCAGGGGTTCCTTGCAGGGGAGCTGTACAGCAGGGCTCCGCACTGCCTTTTCTCTTCCTGTAGCTGCATACTCCAGGTATAAACTGTTTCCTTCCCCCAGAGGGTGACAGAATGTCCTTTACAACAGGAGGGAGTGGAGAGTTACTCCAATCAAAGCCCAGGTTTCACACTGCAGTAATTCACTTGAAGCTCTTCCTAGATTTGCTCTGGTTTTGACATGTCTGCGCCAACTTGTTTTTTCTAGCTTTGGCTCTGATGTACGATCCAACGTCAGTGGAATCATATTTAATGACGAGATGGATGACTTCAGCTCACCTTACATAATCAATGGATTTGGGATCCCTCCTTCCCCAGCAAATTTCATAGCACCAGGTAGCTGTAAACTACCTTCTCGACTCAGTCTTCTGGCTGTATCTTGCATTCTAACTCTGTGGTGTCTGCAAGGTAGGCTGCAGCATGGCTGCGATCAGGCACAGGTCTGGGGCTTTCTGCAGAGGACAGGGATGAAAGCAAGTCACCTGGCATCCCTGGCAAAACCACACAACCAGCTGCCCCTGGTGTACCCTGAAGGAGGAGAGGCTGCCTGAAGAAAAAACTCTTGTGTATGTCTCTTTCCAACAACCAGAAATCAGGGAGGTCAGTACGTGTCAAATTATTTAGGCCTGCAAAAGATTTCTTTGCACTGATTTAAGAGGGAGGCAGCAGCAGGAGCTGACTGCGACGTGTTAGACGGCACTGTCCAGCCCTCTCCCGTGTGCTGCCTGGGGAGCTGTAGAGCAGCTTTGGATAGATCCAGTTCAGGCACCTAACCCAAGCACCCTGCCTGCTCCGCTGCTGCTTCCTGCAGACCCAGCTTGTTGCTGCTGAAGCAAGCTGGGATTCTGCTCCCTCCCTGCACGCCACGCTTTGGAGAGTGACAGGGCAATGAAAGGACAGGAAGGGAAGTTCTGTGGTGTGTGGGAGGCAGCTGCATTGCAGACAACCCCAGCTGGGACAGGACTGTGGAGGAAGGCACCTTCAGCCTCTGTGTGAAGGACCAGGGTGAAGCTTTGCGTTGCAGGAGCAAGGAGGAGATGGGTGCAGGGGACAGCGGGAACCCAAGGACTGAACAAGACGTGAGCTGAGTCAGGAGAGTGGATACTGAGGCTCTGAGTGTAGATACGGAGCAGGAGCTGGAAGTTTGTAAGCTGCAGGTGGAAAGCTGAGCCTCTGTTGTATCTGTGTCCCCAACAGGTAAACAGCCGATGTCCTCTATGTGCCCCTCTATCTTGGTGGATAAAATGAAAAAGGTCAAGATGGTGGTTGGTGCTTCCGGAGGAACGAAAATAACTACAGCAACAGCACTGGTATGTGATGACGTGGGCAAACTGGGGACAAGACTGAGGCAATACAAGGTGGGGGAGAGAGGCAGTGTTTGGGGTAAGGGGCTCAAGTCTCCACCTGTGACATGACCATGTCTGTGGCTCCCTGCTCTGGTCCAGGGACCTGAAATGGAGGTTCCTGCCTGGCCTTCTGAGGGCCAGACCTCCAACGCCAACTCCTGCCAGAGCTACAAAGGGTCTCTTAAATTACTTCCTTCGGCGACTCCAGGTCTTTTCCTTTGGCAAGTTGTTCTTATCACTTGCAGAAGATTTGTGACTTCAGTTTAGCTTTGACTTCTGTTCTCTGGGACTCCGTGAACTAGTCTATCTCGTTTAGAGCCATTTCCATCCAACATCCTAAACTTTGGATGAAAGTCACGCAGAGAAGCTAAAGAGGAACTTAGGCCAGGGATGGCATCAGGCCACCTGACGGGCAGACTCTCTGTGAGCTGCTGTGGCAGCCACGCAACCGCTGAGCCAGACCAGAAGTGATTGCAGGAGAAAGTGGTCTCCTGTGCCAGCACACACAGCAGCTCAGAGCACCAGGCTGGATCTTGCTTTCTGGCTGAGATGGAGGAGAAGGCTCCATAAAAACTGCTACAAGCAGCTTTCTAACCCCTTGATCCCAGGGCTATTTTCACTTACCAGCAGCTCCAAGCTGCAATTTAAGCACATCTAGATAAGCCAGGTTTAGGGAAATCAGTTGCACAATGGCAGAATGCTGTAGCTGTATGTTTCCTGAGGTGACTGCTGTGTGTGTAAGCCAGCACTTGCTTCATCATAGCGACATAATTCCAGCTACATAGCTTGAGGATCTGATCCTTTTACTACATTAATTTTAGTAACTCATTGTCTCTTTGTGTGGGAATCCTCCTAAGCATACGCAAGCTCATTATTGCAATATACCTGTGCGTTTTGGTTAGCCAAGAGAGGGACCGCTGAAAGCAGCAGGAACCAGAAATTACTCCTTCTGTGTGCTCTTGTGAATGTCCTTCAGACATCTCTGCCTATGTTGCTACAAAGGTCAGGCCTCTTTGAAGATAAGCAATTAACATTACGGCTTTTTCCTTCTCATAGACGATCATCAATTCCATCTGGTTTGGTTATGATGTGAAGAAAGCAGTGGAAGAGCCCAGATTTCATGATCAGCTGTTCCCCAATATCACGGAGCTTGAGCAGCAAATAGAGGAGGTTGGTCTAGCTAGAGTGTGGGGGTGTCCACGAACTTCTTGTGTGGTGCTGGATTCCTGATGTTTGGAAGGCGTGCACTCATGGAAAATCATGACGCTTTGCCAAATGTTCCTAGGTGAGCAGTATTAAAGTTGGCACAGGTCAAGTGCAGCTGAAGGAGCTGGGGCTGTTTGGTCTGGAGAAGAGGAGGATGAGGGCACACCTTATCGCTCTCTACAACTATCTGAAAGGAGGTTGTAGTGAGGTGGGTGTTGGTCTCTTCTCCCAAGTAACTAGCGACAGGACAAGAGGCAATGGCCCTAAGTTGCATCAGGGGAGGTTCAGGTTGGATATTAGGAAAAATTTCTCTACTGACAGAGTGGTCAGGCATTGGAACAGGCTGCCCAAGGCAGTGGTGGAGTCACCATCCCTGGAGGTGTTTAAAAAAAGTGTAGATACGGCACTTCAGGACATGGTTTAGCAGGCATGGTGGTGTTGGGTTGATGGTTGGCCTTGATCTTAGAGGCCTTTTCCAACCTTAACGATTCTGTGATTCTATGATTCTAAGTGCTGGGTCACAATAAGCTGTTTGAACTGTACCTTTAGTCTCAGTCACATGGGTTTAAGGCCTAGTGCATTCAAGCCTGACCTATATCCAAAACTGAGGGTACACATCTTGCAATTTGTTGCAAGAAAGACTTGTGAAATAGCAAACCACATCACAGCCTGAACGATTCAGCAGTCTAAATCCAGCCACCCTCAGGAAACGCTTGACCTATTGTGCAACCCCCTGGTGAATCCTGAAGCGCTGGCACAGAGCTAGCAAGCGAGGATGCACAGAGGGACCCGAGTCAAAACTTGAAGATCTTTTCACAGTAAAGGTCTCTGTGCAGCACAGTCAGCCTGGGAGCTGATGGCGGGATCTGCCTTGCTCTGAATGCCACTCGCCTGAGCTGGCAGCTTGCTTCACCCTGAGGAATTACACATCCCAGAGGCTTGAGACGACTCAGTCTTTGCACCTATCTCATCTCATGTCTCTGTATTAGGGAAAACCCTCCTACATAAGCCAGTTCTCTTCATCAAACTATGCACAAGATCCTCCATTAATAAGCTTCTCATGAAGGTAACGGCTGAGCTCTCTGCCTGCACCAGGGAGGATCCCCTACTCTCTGAAAGTCCTTTGTTTTCCCCCATTCCCAAACAGGATCCATCAGTTCTGGCTGTTTGTATACAAATATCTGAGGCAGGATGCTCTGTGACCGGGAATAGTGAGAATGGTGGCCCACACTGAGCACCACAAATGCCACACCTTCTCAATTCCACCTCTGCAAAAGCAGGGTATCCCAGAAAGCACAGGGCAGAGAAGGAACAGCATGTAGGTTTAGGAGACCTACTCAGTACAGGCACTGAACGCTGGGGTAGTCACGGAAGAAGCAGGTTGCAGACTACGGCATGGGTGCAGCTTCTCTCTGCTGTTGTCCTCATTCAGTTCTGCATTCTAGGGCATAGAAGAACAACTAAAGAAGAGAAAACACGATACTACGTGGGTGAGCGGTGGTGCGGTTGTGCAGGCCATTCTCAGAACAGATGAAGGATGGGCCGCAGCCTCTGATTCCCGGAAAGGTGGCTTCCCTGCGGGCTACTGATGTGACTTGGCTCCTTTTTTCAGTGGTCCAGTGACACTGAGGTGTGTTTGGGGGGAAGATCCTTTAGGTCTGCAACTCAGGGACTTCTCACAGGAAAGAGCAAAATTTACCTGTGGTTCTGTTGACAGAGCCGGGACAGTTCTCTACAGCCATGACCGAAGTGCCTCATGCCACAGCAGTTTGCTAAGACAGGCACGTCTCCCAGGATGTGCAGTACTTACTTGAAGAGTCTGTTCTGCCTTGAAGAGTTTGTTCCCCGCCTCCTCTCCATCCCGTGAAGACCCATTCGGTACCCAGAGTTTCTGAAGAAGATCCAGCTCACACAAACTGCGGGAAGTGTTTCCCTTGCACAGTGTCAGCTACTGGGAATGTTCCTGTCACTGCTAGAGGAGAGACTTGTTTTCTGTTGAGTAGATGGGAGTTACAGGACTCTGGGGACTAGGTTTTCTAAGTTACAGACTGACAGATCTGTGCCATTGCAGGACGTCCAGCTCTAGACTGGGATAAGCCTCCACAAACTTGCCATTCTTGTAACAAAAGATGTTTCTACTTTTTACTTCCGTTGATCATTGGAGATGAGTGGGTAAAGGGAAAGTGGCTTCAAACTTTTTATATTTCTGTTGAGAAGGTCTAAAGGGAAGATGCTACCTGTAAAACTCTGAGCACAACTAAAATAAATGAATATGGAGTCACAAATTTTTCTTGCCTGCACAGTTGTTACTGCCAAAAGGGATGGTGAGAGCTCCCCCTGAGATTTTTCTCTTTTGTTCACTCCTTTGATGAAGCTATGAGTAAAAAAAAAACCACACAAAAAACAAAACCCAAAAAACTTAAATAGCCAAAACAAGCTTGGTTTTTCCCAGTTTGCTTTTTACCACATCATACTGCAGGCCTGAAATACCAGAGTCTGAGGAAATGAAACTTCTAAAGACGAGCACGCTGCAGCTACTCTTGTTTGAAGGTGTTACCATCAGACAATCCATGACCTCTCAGAAATCCATATTGATATGGAACAGCCAAGCGTGTCTGTACCTATGCATGAGGGCATTTAGGTGTTCACCTACCAGCAGGGACTAGTATATCACACCAGATAAACTTCATCCAAGATCAAAACCAAATGTTCCAGGATGTTGTCAAGCTCTAAGGATGTTTATGAAATCCTTGAAACACAAGTAACAGTAACTCAACTCATCTGTTTGGCTCATTGAAACTTCCCATCAGTTTCTATGAACCTTTAAATACAGAATGCAATGAAGAGAAAATGAAAGGCTGAAATTTTAGGTATCAGGCACTCTCGCTTCCTCAGTAGTTTCTGGAATTGAGGCGAGTCTAGTTTCAAGGAATAAAGTGATAGCTAGACCATGCTTAAATCAAAGGGTCACGACTTTGACATATATATTTGCTTATAACACTCCCACTAAATGGCTTTTACCAAAAGTTACCTGGGATGTGCCCTGTGCTCCTTTTTCCTGAGCTGTTGCTGCTGCTGCTGTTTTAGGTGCAGCTAAGGCAGTGATTGTAAATAACCTATGTTCATTTAGAATGAGATGGGTTTGGGGCCAAACCTGTCTGCTTTTGTCCCTGAACTGAGACTCTGACTTTTCTCCTTCTTCTAGTTCCATGACAGATGCCACTCAGCGGCAGGCTGCTGTTTAAACCCATTTGCAGGGCATTTTAGAAAGCTTTGACACAATTTGTGTATGCAACAGCATCAGCTGCTGTGTATTGGAAATACCTGGCCCTTTGGACGCAGGACTAAGCTCTTTCTTGGCCAAGTGCAATCTGAGAAATAAACAAAAGCATTGCACAGCAAAACAAGCTTATTGAAACCTTACAGTCGCTGTATCTGGTCTGAACTACAACAGGAAAAGCTTATGCTCTGAAACTGGAGGGTGACTGTCTTCTGGGAAATGACTGTTGGACAAACAAGCTTTCTGAAAGAAGCTTGAGTAACTGCTGCTGGGCTGTTTCTAACCCTTCGTGGTACAGCAGTCTTACTTACATTCCTGAATTTCTTCTAGCTGGTCAGAAAATTCCCGTATTACTTATAACCTATGTTACAAAACTTCCCTTCTGGAAAGCTCAGATTTTGCCGTGGCTAAAAATGCTTCTGTTGAAAACTATTCTTGTAAATGCATTTGAATTCTTGACTCTCTGCAGAAACGGCTTTGTTTGGGTTTTTTTCTTGCTTATTTTAGCAGTATCACTGCAGAGGACTGATTTGCTGAAACTAAACCAGACTAAGGCTTGCACTTACATTCTACATTAAAAAAAACAACAACTGTGGATACTTCTGCATGCTGTAATACCTGCATCTAATTTGGCCACATCTGTACACAGCGCATGCACTTCTGCCACCTGCTTTGATACCCCACTCCACTACTCACGCTCCACTGAGGCTGGCTGAGTATCAACAGGCGAATGCCAGTCAATGGTTCATACTGTAAAACCTCCTGATGTACACTGCAGGCCATTCAGCTCGTCTAAATGTCTCTGGGACAAGAAAAGGCTTCTTCCTTCTCATGTCTCACCCCTCTGAATGCAGCCACCTCCTCCCTCTGATTCTGAGCAGAGACGTCATGTCCTAGCGCAAGCTGCTTGACACGTGCAGGGTGTGGAGGACACACTGCTGTGCCTGATTCCAGCTGATTCGAAAAGGAGCTGCACTGTTAAAAGGCAATCCAGGTCATGAACCAGGGAGTTCACCTGTTTCCCCAGTTCTCCAGTCTAACATTACCACAATTTTCTTTTGGCAACCATCCAGGCTCTTGGAAGGGCTACAGGGAAGTGCCAAAGCAAAGCTGTGAGACACACTGGCATACGCAGCCTTCTGCCCAGTCCTTCAGTTTCTCCAGGGGTGTATGGCATCTCCAGAATGAACAGATGTTACTACTGAAAACACCCACATAAAAGCCCTCTCTCAAACAACTCCTTGTGTGTAGGCTAGGCAACAGTTTTAGAGGAGAAATTCCCAGACAGGTTTAATAATACTTTATTAAAAATATAATTTAAAGACTTCATTAGAAAATAGAGCAGTCTCTGTACAACGGTGCTTTAAAAGTCCATGTAAGTTGACCAAGTACAAAAATAATGGCTCTCCTCTTGGTGTGAGCATGAATGGGGAGAGGCCAAACTGGGAGGGTCCAGACCCAAGCAAAGTTCAGCAGCAGCGAGGAGGTGTCAGGGCAAGAGCAGACGTGTGAAGGGAGGTACAGTCCCTCAGCTTCACCAGATGTTTTGCTAGTGAGGGCTGCAGGATTGGAAATCTGCTGCAGTGAGAGATCTGTACTCTCATTCCTTTCTGTCTTGCAAATTAAAGCTGTGATGACTTTTAAAACTGCTTAATTGGCTCAGATTCAATGTTAGTAGCAAAGTAGTTAAACTGTGGTGAGCGCTGGACTACAGATAATATTCCCCTGTCTTTGTGGTGGGAAGTAGCTGTGATACCACTGCACTGGAAAGGTGAGAGGCTGGATTACTGAGGTGTGCTTTACCCTAAGGTATGTGAGAAGTAAAGGTCATTGGAGGCTCAGTTACTTGGTGGCTTGGTTTTTCTGCCAGCAAAACACGACAGAGTACGGCACAGGGCACTGCTGGAGGCTGCCCTGGAGCTTAATAGGGAAGCAAGAACTGCTCTCCCTGTCTCCAGCCAGTGCCATTTTTGGTTGCTTTTTGTAAACTCTAGGCACAGTGGGGCTAGCTAGGAATAACTACAGACCTCGCTAAAGCCATCATCCACTCTAGTTAGTCTGTCTGGTCCGGAAACGTGAGCCGCAGATGGTGTCTGGCGCCCACAAGTGCTTCCCCTCTGACAAGTCTGTAGCTGGGGTGTTATTTCTGACACTAGAACCAATGCACCCAGGAACTGGTAGATGAGGTAAGGGAGTCAATGAAAGTACAAAACTTCAGCAAATTATGCTGATCGATTATGGCTACCAAAAAACCCACATGTAACACCTTCCAAATGAACATAAACTCTGCCCCTCCTCAAACTGTCAGCCTATTCCCTTTCTCTGTTCACATTCAGCAGTACTCTAATGCTGTCTAATACAGTGCTGGGCCACTTCTATGGCTCGAGTAAGGAGCTCTGATGGAGAAACCAGTAGTCCTTCCTGAACTAGGGGAATTAAGATAAATTCCACTTGGGCAAGGAGGGGGGCAGTGCATGGAGCTGGCTCTGTACATAAGGAACTTGTCTTCTAGAGGCATGATTAAGTGCTTGCGGTTATGATCTGTTAACTTAGGAATACTTCTTCATTAAGCTCTGATACAGCTGCGGTCACAGTACAGTCCTTCATGTACAATTTCTGAAGGAAAACACATGTCTGGCTCTAGCCAGCTTCACTCAGATCATCATGAAAATGCAAGTGATGGCTAAGATGTGAGCAAGTCGATGGTGGCTTTATTGGACAGACTTCACGGTTAAGATCATAGACTTAAAACCTATCTGGCCTTGTTTGCACAGGGGGGTGTGGATGGCCTTGCTTTGGTTTGTTTTTTTAATTGGAGTGCTCAAATACTTATGATATTTTCAGAGGGACTTTATTTGTGCACTGGGAATACCATGGGCTGCGTGTGAGGTAAGAACAAACATGGGAAGGGGAGGGCTTTGCTACTGGCTTGCTCTGGTTGGGCTTCACTTGCCTACAGAGAAGTACGGCTCATAAGCTTTCAGAAAATGGAGTTGGTGGGGACTGTGGGAACTTGCCCATGGGTGTCTGAGAAGAGCTCTGGCGTTTATTTTGTTTGGTGTTTTTTTTCCTTAAGTGTTTGATTCTCTTGGCCATTTTGAGCAGGAAGACCTTTCGCATCCAGGTGCATGAGTTCAGGTCTCTTCTCCAGAAATTTTCTCTCTGTGATGATAGTTTTTAAGTAGTCCTACAATTTCCTCCTTGTGATCTTAAGGGAACACTAGAGACCAGTTGTGGTAAATCGGGAGTTGAAGCATGTCCTTAGGCTACGAGACAAAAGTATTCTGCTAATGTCTGATAGCGCTGCATCACTTCTCAGCAGTCCTGGTGTTTACCTGGCCAGGCTGAGCTCATGGAGCTGAGCTACAAGTGGAGTCTTCTGATCATGTATCCTTTGCATTTTGAAGGATGTTATAAAGCTTCCAAAAACAACAGCTCTTCCACTGCAATCCTCACCTGCCTTCCCAAACGACTTGTCTTCTGCCGGCACTGAGGACGAAGAACTGGCAGGGATGGGCACTCCTCTCGCTGCAGGCAGAGGTGCCCCAGGGAGCTAAGCTGAAGCCGGTCCATCCGAGGAGCAGGGAATTCACACTGCCCCATGGGAGGCTTATTCGCAAAGTCACCAGCGTGGAGGGTTCAAGGAAGCTTCGGCGCAGTTACTCTGAGCTTGTGGCAGACAGTGGTAGGGCAGCAGACTTGTGCTACGGTGCACTGATTTCATCTGCCACCTTTGGGAAAATGGCTTCTTTGGATGGGAAAGCCAAGAGGGGGGAGTGTGGAGTTTTGCTCTCTTCCCTTTCCAAACCCACCCTCTACGCCTGGTAGCTTAAGATTTTAAAATCCTGATCCTACAGACACTTCTTGTAATTCTCATAACCAAAATACTTACTCATTTCGCATCGCTGAGCCCCAGTAATGGTAAGCTTATTGTAGCAACATCCTGAAAGAAACCAATTATACCCTTAACTGAGACTCTCCAGCAGGAATGGAAAAGATACAGCTGGGTAATTTCACAGTGTTCCCAGTGGGTTTTGGACCAATTTTCCTTTACCACTTTGTATTCTCTTATTCTGAATAGCTGAAGTGCTCAAGAAATATGTTTTTCCGTGTATCACATAAGTGATGGAGGGTGTAGCTCTAAACAAGCCTGGCTGACCCGTCCTTGTATTGCCTGAGGGTGACTCGCAGTCTACTGGAATTAGGTGTAATCACAAATTTTGCCCATACTCTAGCAGGCATCCTGATGGGAACAGGCAATATTGGCATGTCCAAGCCAAATTATGTTCTGAATCTAGTTATCTCCTGTGGTATTGTGAGTTGTGATGGCATTCCATGCTAATATCCAGCTGACTTCCCCAGCTTCCTTGTATCAGAGTAAGCAGAGATGCATTTTCCTTCCTTGGAAATTCCCTGCACAACATTCATTGCAAATGTAACTTTCTTTTCTTTATGTCCTCTTCCCAGCAGACCACTCCTAACCTCCTGTGGGGGGGAAAGAAGAGGAAACGGAGTCAATGGGGCAGGGGCCCGAAGTCTTAGCGTTGCCATGTATGAAAACAAAGGATGTGTATGTGGGGTCAGGTTGAGAAAGAGGGATTTAAGCGAGAAGGAGGTTAGCTAGAGGCAAAATACAGATTATTCAGGAATGTTACAAAAGCAATCTCCTTCCCACCAAAAGGAGAAGACAAGAAGATCCAAGCGAGGCCACTCACCTCACTGAAACGTTCCTCAAACAGGATATTGTCCTCTTCAGTGTGCATGATGGGAGCTGAAATGGCATGTTCCAAGTCATAGCCAAACCACAGCTTGTTTATAATCGCCTGCAATGAAACAAATCCCACACTGACTGACTGGAGACATTGAGTGACCCGGGTCACATGCTGCCATCCTCTGCACTAGTGTGAAGCCAGACCAGCTCTCCTGTAAATCCCACCCGCAGGATGGTGCAAACCTGGGCTGTAAGAGATGCTGCTCTGAGTCACATTAGAAGTCCTACTAGCCTCATCTCCTGTCTTCATGGTGACCAACAGCAGATGCCCAGGGTGAGTACAACAACAGGGTGAACACACAGGGATACTTCCCAGAATGCCTTCTCTAAGCCAAAGTGGTGTCCTTGAATTCCATAGCTACTGATGGATCTTACATCTTTCTATTAATGGTGGTTCTTTCTGTTTTCTTATCAAGTCCTAGCATGGACTCCTTCCCATGCTTCTCTCCAGTTGAAAGATGAATTAAAAAAAACACAACTTTTTCCTCTTGTGGCCTTATCTGCTTATATTTCTTGATTGGTGAACAAGATGTTTGTTAGACTTCATGCTTCAGCAAGCTCTTTTTCATTAAGATTTGTTACTCTGTGTGTATGTGTGGTGGTGGTTTTCGGTTTTTCTTATCCTTTCTGTCACACAACTTATCAGTTTATTTTTGGGGCCCCAAGGTTTTGGGCTATGCCTTTCTTCCTAATAACTTCCTTAACTTGATGTTTATTCCAATGTCTTCCCTTTCAAAAAAGAATTGAGTGAGGCGGCTGGCACTTGCTCTGGCCTCCAACCCACAGCCTTTAGTAACTTCTAAATTGCAAATAAAACAAAGCATCAAGGAGTCAAGACCTGAGGAGAGCTGAGTAGAAAGACAGGTGGGACTGACCATGGCTGGAAATCTGGGAGGGCTGAAAAAGCTGGAGACTGCTATGGCTTCCCTCACCTCCTCCACTCCTCTTCCCTCCTGATGGAAGTGCAATTCAGCAGTAGAGCTGAAGATAGCCTCTGCCCTTGCCACAGAAATGCTAGAGGCAAGAAGGTGAGGATAGATGCAGTCTGCAGCAGGCCCTCCCCACTGCTGCCTTACATGCAGCAGCAAAGTAATCCCTTTTGTTCAGGATGAGGTGTGCTCCCCTTGCTCAGTGGAACGCGTTACTGTGCAGTACCTGTTCACTCACCATAGCCGTAGCACTGATAATCCAGGCCCCGCCTGCTCCTCCGATCACCAGCATGTCTCCTGTCTTGGAGATGAGAATGGAAGGCACCATTGCTGAGGGAGGCTTCTCTCCTATGGCAGATGCAGAGAGTATTATTCCTCCCATGTGGCTCTTACAGGGGCTGGAGAGACACACAAGTTTATCCACCTTACTCTTTTCGCATTCCCCACAAGTTTATCTACCTTACCCTTCATGCATTCCCCACAGAAAACCAAGCTGCTGCTCATTCCTGAGGAAGCTCAGATCCTCCAGAAAAAAACAGCTTCCCTTGTGCTGAGACCCCATCTCACAAGAAACCACACCTTTACGGCATGGGCTAAATAGGCAGCATCTCTCGGTGCAGGGCACCTTACAAGTATTAGGAATTGCTGCAGCTCATTCAACGCAGCTGGGGAACCATTAGCAGCAATCTTGCCATCGCAGTACTCTCTCTCACAGCAGACCCAAGGGAGATTGCACCAGGGATAGCTTATTTCACAGAGCAATGTCTCTGCATCAACACCGCTGTGTTACAGAACTCAGTGTAAGCCTACAGCATTACTGATTGACCAGCAACTATATACTTTTTCATAGATAAGCCTAAAAAGTCAGCAAGCTTGTCTTAGCAGTAGTTTCTTCCCTTCTTCCCTCCCCTCCCCATCAATCAGCTTCAGCTTTTTTTTTTTTTTTTAAATCTCTGATTTCCCTGGTCAGAAACCAAAACTTTGGTCAGAACCAAAACCAGGGCTTTATCCTCTGTTAGTCTGAAACAAACTTGCTCTCATCCAGACCTAGGGAAGGAAAGAGCACCTGCAGTTTACAGGTAGTCCCTGCATTTCCACCTCCTGACTTGCGGGTGAGAATGCTCACCTGGTTTAATGCTTCTGTTTGCTATGCAGAAATCAGCAAGTTCGTTATTTAAAATTATCCCAGTTTGGTTAGAATACACAAAGGAGCCAAACCTGCAGGGGAGAAAGAAGCAGCCTTTCAGCGACCAGTGCTCTCCTGTTGTGGATGACATTAACTGAAGATGGCACCCTGTGGATTACCGCTGTCTCCTCCCACCCTGCAACTGCTCCAGCCAGGGTGGCCAAAAGGTCTTTGTGCTGCTGTGCTGGAGCCATAGATAAGCTCCCTGTCAGCAGTGGAGGTGGGGATTTGCCCAACTCACAGAAACTCAGCAGAGCTTAGAAAGTTGTTAAATCTTTGTGAGTTGTGATGTTCCTTTGAGCTGATGCTCAAAGACCTTTGCTGTCACATGAAAAAAGCATTCACAAGTAAGAGACTGCCTAAATCTGTGAAGCCCAAGGGTTTTGCACTTCTGGTAAACAGCTCTTGCAGGTACCCTGTGAAACTGATACATAGCTGTTGTGGTTTTGCCTCAATTTGCAACAAAAGAACCACGCAGCTATTCTCTCACTCCTTCCCCCTCCCCGGTGGGATGGGGAGGAGAATCAGCAGTAAAAAGGCAAAACTCGTGGGTTGGGATGAGAACAGTTTAACAGAATGGCAAAGGGAGAAGAAAACAACAATCAATAATTGATAAAAAGCATATACAACACGCAACACTTGCTCCTGAGCAGCAAAAGCCTCTCCCTTAGCCAGCTACCCATTTAAATACTGAGCATGACATCACATGGTTTAGAATATCCCATTTGATCGGCTGTTTGGGTCAGCCCAACCAGCTTCTTGTGAAAATTAACTCTATCCCAGCTGAACCCAGGACAGTAGCCTATGTGACTCAGCTACCAACCCCTTGGCTACTCACGGGTAGTTGATGGTGCTGGTGGCGGACACGGCACTGCCATCTGCAGCGAGCACAGAGATGTGGCTTGTGCCCTTACTTTTGTATCTGTGGCTGTAGATGGACTCCAACAAGTTGTAATGGTTTAGCGGATGGTCACCACGGTCATCTATGCGGCTTCTGGCAAGCTCAGCAATCTTGTCAGACAGCATGGTCCCCACAATCACCTGTAATCACAACAAGGACACTGAACTTGTGTCACCAAAGCACAGGCATGTCGTTCTTTGGGCACAAGGCACCCTGAGGGGGTTGAGCCCCAATAGTCAGAGCTTGGGGACCTGCATTGGCAGCATTCAGCCCCAGCCTGAATCCCCAGGCTGCTCTCATCACAGAAAATGAAACAAGCTCAGTACCGAGGCATCTCAGCATTGGCATGAGCACATGCACACCCTTTACCAGCCAAGTGAGCACCAGCCTACAGCTGAACAGAAACCGCAGGCAAAGTAAATGGCCTAATCCTGCCTCTGCCTTGGCCAGCTGTGCAGCATTGCTCTTGGGTAGCAGTTCTAAGCATTTTTTTTCCTTCTGTGGCTGCAAAGCAGGAGGGTGTCTTGGTATTGCATTGTGCTGGCAAGCAGGCTAGCCTGGGCAGTCGGTAGCCTGCTTGAGGGCGTAGCAAATAGGCTAAAATGGGTTGGTGACAACGCAGGTTTGAAAAAAAAAAACCAAACCAGGAAATGGACTTCCCTGCTCCCTCCCTGTCAAGGAGCAGCGTAGAAGAAGCTGCCAGTTTTGTGGGTGTCTGTGGCTGCCCTTATGCACCATGTCAGCTCACCTGAGCTTCGGAGAAGGCTGGGTCACTCATATGGGATTTTAGCATATTGCCAAACTTCAGGGCCTCTGCAATGCGATGGTAGGTTTCCACCTTCTCCTTTGGTGTCACCAGTGATGCTTCATGGAGTTTATACTCTATGGAGCAGGATGAAATAATTTTGTTAATACACCCAAGGCAATGTTTTTTCAAGAACTGTAAAAAAAATGTTAAAAGGAACCTCATTTTCATATTCCAGTTCCTATCAAGTTTCCCCTATGCTTTAGCAGGATGTGGGCACAGAAACAACCAAGTACTAATTTCCACTGTGACTTAATTCCTCTTGAAGCCTTGGGAAAATCGTGTATCCTTTGGCCTTTGCAGCAGCTATGGTGATGCTGACCCAGTGTAAGCATGAGCCAGTTCATCATCCTGCTGCATAGCATGGCCAGACTGCAGACTGAGCCCATTCTGGCTTGCCAGCTTTTGACTGCTCTAGAACAACACTCTTTGCAAACCTCTTGCTGCCCCTTTTCCCTTAGGAATTTACCTTCCAATATCTTGAGGATGAACATGAGCACAGCACCTCCCATGGGCGGTCCAGGAGAAAACACTGTGGTGTGATTGTTCAGGGTAACGTTCAGAGCTGAGGATACCTCTGCTTTGTATGCCCGAAGGTCCTCCAGTGAGATACTGGACCCTTCAAGAGAAAACCAGACAGGTATCTGGCATTAGCACATTAAATCCTACCAGGTGCTATGGGCCAACCAGATCAGAGCTGTGGTAAAGCTCGTAAAGAGCCATCCCTGTACGCTCCAAATTTCTTCCGCCAAGCACAGCAATGTCTTCATGTGTCCTCACCTACTGCCAAACCCCAGGACATCACAAAGCCTAAGGGAGTTGGAGAGTCCAGTGCATGAGCACCATGGGTGAATGTCAGAGCAGCAGGCAGCTCTCAGCTCTGCTTCTGGGCTTGAGTTATAAGGACTGGGGAAAGGTGGCCCCTTCCCATGCCAGGTATCACCCCAGTGGCAAGCAAATGGCATGTGTTAGCTTTCCCCTCGCTGTTACCTGATTGCTGGGAAAAGGCCTGTCCATTAATATTAACTGTAGTTGTTACCTACCAGCCTTCCTAATGTCCTCCACCAGCGCCTTTCCTATCCGCCCCTCATAAAATGCTGTAGCTCCATTTTCTGCTATAGTTTTCAGTGTCTGCTGCAGTGCTGGCCACCTGAAGGTCTCTCCACGCTTCAAAAACCTCTGCCCGTCACATATCAGTGGGCTGTCAAAGAAGAACATCCATCAATTTAAAGCATGTGCTTACTCTGTCCCCCTCTTTTTCCTTCCCAAAGCTGATTTGGTTTATGCATGTTGTGTACTTTCCAAGCCAGTGCTCCACTACAGTCTACATGGAGAAAAGCTCTCAGTCAACTGCTACCCATAGCACTAGGCACTCTTTCCCCAGATAAAGTGTCCTCCACCGGACCTAATGCTTTGACCCTGGCTCACATCAGCAGGGCTTCTCCAAACAAGTGTCTGCTGTAGGGCCTTACTGTCCAGGGACAACTTCCTCATAGATGGAGGCAGGCCACATACAGGCAGCTCCTCCTCATGAGCAGATGTGTTTAGCAGTCAGTTTTGCTGTGCCAAGCCACTCTAAATTACAAAAAAAAGAAAAAATTGCTGACAGAAAAAAATTTTTAAACCTCCACTTCTGTTGCTCCCTCCCTCTCTATAGCATGTATTTACTGAGCAGAAGCTGCAGCAGCAGTCTGCGTTCCATGTCAGCATGTCATAGGAAGGGTCTGAAGCTGAGAGAACAGTGGCCCTCACACTGCGATTTAATTCATGGGTCTTACCACAGGCTTTTTCCCAGCCTGGAGAAGATTGGGTGATGGATCATTTTGTCCACAACCGGGGAAATGACAAGCGGCTCTGAAAGGAGCTTGATGGTTGGTTCAAACAGGGCTTTCCACGGTAAGCGGCCATATCGCTTATGGGCTTCTTCATACCCACGAAGCTCTCCTGGTACAGCAATCCAGCGGGCACCTGAAGAGCAGAATGGCAGTGTCACAGTCCGTCACTGGCCTATGGGTTTCACCTCTCTGAAAGCCCTCCAGCGCAAGTGTGTATTTGTACAGGCAGGACTAAGCTTCTAAAAGCAGGCTTGGTTTTCTTCTTTCCTTTTTCTGTTCTTTTATTTCTTCCACTACCTAATAGAAGGGTTATAGAAAAGCTGGAGCCAGACTCAGAGGTGCATGGTGAAAGCACAAGAGGCAACAGGCACATGTTGCAGCAAGGGAGATGGCAGCTGGACATAAGAGAAAAAGCAGTCATGCAGAACCTGGTCAAGCACTTGAACAAGTGAAGCTGTGAAACTCTCCATCCTTGGAGAAGTTAAAAAAATGTGACAGGAAAAGGCCCCAAGCAGCCTGAGCTAACTCTGACATCACCCTGCTTTGAGCAGGAGCTGGAGCAGAGACCTCCAACCGTCCCTTCCAACCATAGCTGTTCCTGGTTCCTTTTCAGGCTCTGCTTCCACGGATAAGAACATCTCCTCCAGGAAGTGGGAGACACCCCAAAAGAAAATGTGTTCGGGAAGGTGAATGAATGCAGCAAGCAATGTTGAGAGATCCAAGACGTGCTGCTAAAGAGAGAGTGCCTGCTGCCAAACCAGTAACAGCAAATGGACAAGGGAGCCTCCTCGGACAGAAGCGAGGTGGCAAAGAGGTAGCTGAGCTAAGCTGGAGCCCAGCAACTCAACTCCTGATGCTGCCAGGTTGCTTCCCCAATGGAAAGACATGGGCAAGCGCAGCAGATGATTGATTTCTTTCATTTGCAGAAAGTCTGAGCAGCTACTGAGCTTGTTTTTCTCCATAAAAACTGCTAGGAAATGAGTGCTTTAGGAAATCTGGTCTTGAAATGCAGACTTCCTACAACGAGAAATCACGTAGTGATTTCTCCTCATGCTCTGCTCCCCGCTCCCTCACTGGTTAGGTTGCTAATGTTACTACAAACCAGGTATTTCATGGACCTAGTGATTTTTCTCACTTTTGCAAAAAATCAATCCAGGAAGAGCACAAGCAACTAAACAGAACTTCAGATAAAGTCAGCAAGGTCCTTGGTTCTCCCCCCCGAACTTTGTGCACTACACACCAGGAGGGCACACAGCCCTCCTGGCCCAGTCTGCGTCCTTACCAATGGGTAAACCGGCAGCGCAGCCAGACAACAAGTCATGCAGAAACACCCGTGGGACTGTCTCGCGGGCATTGATCACCTTGACTGTCCCTGGAAAGGAAAAGGGGGAAACACGTGAGGTTGTCTCCCTGAAGCAGGTGACCACCACGCTGCAGCCAGCTCAGAGCCCATGGCACCCTGCTGAGCTGCCCTGCAGCGTCTCGCCAAATGTGTCCGGCACACTTGCGGGGTCAGGCCGCAGCTGGCACACACCGTTGCGTGCTTCCGTACTTTGGTCTGGAGCAGACCAAGCAGTGCCTACCTAGAGGCAACCAAGGGACAGGGACAAGGCTAGGTGTCTCCAGCCAGTTCAGGTGCCCCCCAGGGCTCTTGGACCTGGGACATGCTGCTTCTCATCTGATTCGCAGGTGGGACATGCCAGAGACATAACATGAGCCTCATGCTCCTTGGTGGGCTGCTTTCCAAGGGGAGGTGAGGCATGTCCACCACGTTTGTAAGCAGAATGGTCATGCTGAAAGATGTATCAAGAAGCTTGAAAGCAAAAAAAAAACCAGCCAAACCCCACACACTTGTATACATTTGTACTTCAGGTCTAGCCTATTCTTTGGGCTCCTTCTCTGCTTTGTGTTTGTCTTTTCCTGTCACAGCCCACTGAGCCAGCTGTTCTGCAGGAGCCCACGCTGCGACCCAGTGTACCAAGCACCCGAGCCGTGCACGGCCCTGCACGGCTCTCTGCAGCAGGATAATTCAGGTAGCAGGACTGTTGATAGGAGACAAAGTTACATGGCTCTGCCAGAAGGGAAAAAAGGAAAATCTAGGTGTTTAGCCAAATTAAGCTGTTGCGTAAGATACACTCCAGCATTTCCAGACTCGTGACTCTGCGAGACTACTTGGCAGGGTTTTTAAAACTCCAGTATTGTTACTGTGTTCATTGTTCATTTTACTATTTAGATGTGTAAGCTCTGGGGGCTTTTGAGAGCCAAGACAGTTAAAAAAAACCCCAAACACTAAAAACATAAAAGGAAGAACACAACACTAGGGGTTAAGCCAAATGCAGAAAGGCTTCCAGCAGGCCCCGAACATTGCAAGATTTAGATTTCTGAAGGGAAGATGCATCTCCTGGGAAAGGCATTCCCACTGCTGCTTTGGGTGCGATGCTGCCCGCATGTCGGCAGGCACTGCCTGAGTGCTGGTGCAGGACAAGCCCCTGGAGTCCCAGCCCAAGGGCTCAGCTCAGCCGGCGACAGCCCCGTATTGCTGCCCTCACTACCAGCACACACGCCTCGCTCTGCTCTGTCGTGCCTCCATGGCAGCCCAGCGGCAGCTCAGACAGCACCACTCACACCTCGCTGCACTGTCAGCTCCGTGACTTTGGAATGTAACTTGGGATTGCTTGGGAGGGGGTAGGAGAGGCAAAGTCGGTTCATTTTAAATCCAAAGCTCCTTTCCCCTGCCCCCACATGTTCTTGCTGCAAAAAAATGCACTCCCTGTAACGGACGCATTAGGTTAAGAGCAAAAGCATGGTTTGTGATCAGAGGATGCAGCATTTACTTTCAAAAAATTTCCCTGAGAGAACATGAAGGATTCTGACGACTTCACAGCAGCTGGATGTCTGCAGGGAGACGGGGCACCATGGAGAGGCCAGGGCTGGCCCATACCTGTGCTGGCATTATAGATGGTAAATACGACCCCACCACCCAGGCCCGAACTCTGAGGGTTCATCACCGAGGTGCAGATCAAGCCAGCAATGGCAGCATCCACAGCTGTGCCTCCGCTTTTCAGGATGTCCCTATGGTGAAAAGGGAGGAAAAAAGACAATGTTATAATCCAGGAATGGCGGAATGGAGAAGCCACATGAAAATAGAAATTGCACTTGCAAGGCAGCCCCAGCTTGAGGAGAGCAGCTAGCAGTTGGAGAAAGCTACTGGCAGCAGTGTGGGGTGTGAGAGCGCAGAAAGGCGCCTTCCATTGTGGGAGGGAGATAGAAAAATTAGTGGGAAAGAAGGGAGACTCTGCAGGAGGGAAGAGCAGGCAGGGGCCAGACCTGTGCAAGGCTGGTCTTCCTCTGGGCAAAGAGTGATGGGACAGAGAGAGCTGCAGCCACTCACAAATGCTGTTGACAAAAAGGGACAGCAAGGAGCTCCCAGACATGGAGGAGGATGCTCTCAGCAGAGGAGAGCCTTCCACATGCTGGGAACCAAACAACTGACTTCTAGCTCCCCACCTACGATTCCCAATGAAAAGGCATATGCTGGTCAACAGGACAGGGGCACTGAAGCAGGAACGATGGGTCCATGTGAAGCAAACTCCTGAGACCTGACGCGTCAATTCGCACAAAATTCAGACCTTACTTCATTGCTCCTACAATGTGCCTTCCTGGGCTTATACGATATTAGCACAAAAATCCCGATCCCTCCCTGCATCAAAACAAACAACAACAAAAAAAACAAACAGGAAAAAAACCCTCAGCTGTTTCTGCCTAGGCATGGACACACCAAAGAACACATAGACATTAAGGCAGCCTCATGCTGTTGATGGCAATGAGTTCTCGCTAGAGAAACGTGTCTCAACAAATGCGTCCCTTAACCACAGCTGTATAAAAAAAAAAACCCTTTCCTTGCAGTAGAAAGGTGGTGGGGTGGGGTTTCCTTGCACAGCCTGCCAGTAGCCAGCACTGGTATTTGCTAGGAAGGTTTGTGACTGGGTTGGGTTATTGCTCAGATAAGGCAAAGCCAGAAGGGAAAGTGGAACAGTTCATTAATTGGAGTGCAACTGCTCCCAGAGGCTGCGACAGGAACACAGAGCACATATAGGGACTGCTGTTTATTTTACATCCATTGATGTGGCTGGGACCTGCTGGGGCTGGGAACAGGATGCAGCCAGCAGGCACTCTGACTGTGGCTTTCCTTTGTTTCTGCCAGCGCCTCTGGAACCACTGCCTGCAAAGAAATGGCATGTGGACAAGCAGAGAACAGACATGGTAGGAAACCAGAAAGTTTGGGGTCTGCATGGCTTTTAGCCTCCCAGCAGCAAACTGCTCCCTGGCTGTAGCTCTGAAAATGGAGACTGAGGCTCAGGCTTGCCCATCCATCTCCTTGCAGCAGGGGTAAGACTCTCACCACACGAACGTCCCTGAGCGGTGTTTTTCTGAACCTGAAGCACAAACAAGAGAAGGGAAGGACACGAGGGCTTTGTGAGAAAGTGAGATACCCCTGCAGAAGGCCCAGACAGCATGTTAGAAAGCTGGGGAAAGAGGGGAGAAGGACCACTACACTGGCCTAAGATGGTGCTCCCCAGAGCCTCTGGGTTATGGGCTGTGAGGCAGCACATGTACAAAGCCTGGTGCCAAGGAAAACCATGATCTGAGATAATCTGCAGTGAAAAGCAACTTCAAATTGAAGCTTTGAGATTGTACGGTATTCATTTCAATGCAATGCATTAAGACCTTTACATGGAACATCAGACACATTTTCACAAAGCCTGAAAAGCACCAGAGTCTCACCCAAGTTCCTAACCCCACTCACAGTTGTGTAAAGTGGTTGCACACCTTGCACTACCTCTTGTCCCGGGACTCTCCTGCCACTCTCCTTCTGAAGCCAGTGCCATACACCCCTCGCCATGTCCCCAGAAACACTTGCGCCTGGAGGAGCACTCCCTGACAAAGATCCTCATCCCTTCTTGTGTCATCTGATGATGGTCATCTATTAGCGCCAGAAGATGAGCTGTTCTCCCCCTGCACTGATCTGCACCAAGCCAGCATGCTCTGGACTGGAACTGCTTTTACTTAGCATGCTCTAAAGGGTGACCACAGTTGATCAACTTATTAAATTTAATATTTGTACACCTAGATGGCCTGTTTCTGGATGATGCTAAGATTTTTTTGGTACTCTCAAGTAGTTGTTTATAAAAGCGACATTGTGGGCTAAATACCTTTTAACTACCACAACTGTAGTGCCACATGCAGAAAGCATAGAAACTTGAGAGTTTCTCTGCATGACCTTCTCTATGCTCCCTCCCTCCAACACTCCCAGTTAGACACAGAGCCAGGGTAACACAAGCCATGTAAACTCCAGTTTGTAGCTGTGCCCTTGGCTCCCACTGAGATCAGGCAGGACAAATAAGGTCTCAGTCTCAGCAGAAAAGGTGTATCTGATGGCTAAAGAGACCAGCAAACTGTTCCAGGGAGCTGAGACCTGGACAGTTACTGCCACTGACAAAAGCAACACAGACTTCCTGGAAATCAAGGAACAAGTGGGAGGAAGACGTTCACCGGCCAGTGGTGAGGACTTCAGCAGCACTGCCAGGACAGACGCATCCTGCCTGGCACAGCCGAGGCAAATCAAGTGCTTGTTTATGGGCACTGATTGCTCCAGCCTGGCAGTCCACCCAGTAGTTTTCAAACAGGTCGAGCCCAAGACACTGACACTGTGCATGCGTCAGGAAGGCAGGAAAGCCAAAGATGGTCTTTATTGTTCTACTCTGTGCCTAGCACAGCGACAGCCTGACTCTTGGCTGCGACTCCTTGGTGTTAACACAATATAGAGCAAAAATAACACCAGCAGCCAATGCAGGGACACCTTTTCGCAGAAAAGCAAAGCATGTTCTGTTTGTCCTTGGTCACTAGCCCTCATTAATTACATTTTGCAATATAAACAACATGACAAGAAAAACAGATTCCAGATAATCCAAAAGTGCTTTCCATTCCTCTCTACTGTGTCTATATTGGTGGTAACTGTCACCTCTGGTGGCAAACAGGACATCTAACAACACACAGTCAAACCTGTTTCTTGCTCAAGGGAAGGAAGGCTGTCCAGTTGCCTGCTGCCTTTCAGTGAGCACCATGGGATGGAGAGCCAAGGCTTCCCATACACTAGCACAGCGTGCAGCATCTGAGACCATCTCAGTACAGGATGGGCTGTGTGATGCTGGGCATGGTCCATTGCCTGCTGCTTCTTTGGGGGACAGGGGCTAAGGGGAAGGGGAGCTGAGGTTTCTCCCCAAAGCCAGGCTTTATCTTGGCTGTTCGCAGCCTGGCAGGAAGCACTCCCAGCCCCAAGTCTCACAAACACATCTTAGAGGGCTTGCACACCACACTGACGTTGTTTCCCTGGCTCTGCAGGGGTACATGTGCCTGCCAAGTTCTTCACACGCCCCCCAGCACAGGTGGTGTCCCATGACACAGGACAGGCATCATGGTAGCTAAGGAAAAGCAAGCCTTCCAGTCAGGCTTTTAGTTCAAGCTCAGAAACAACTGAACCCAGCAAAAGTAAAACCAAACCCTGATCAGGGTTATTAACAAGATTTCTTTTGACCTGCTTTGCTCTTCTACCCAGGAGGCCTGATATGTGTGTCCCCATCACCAGCGCAGGGTCCAGGGCCCACTCTATGCTATCTGCAGACTGGTCTCTAGTCTCAACAGCTTTCCCTCCAGCCTCTCTGGAGACTGAAACACAACAAAAAACGCTCTCTGCGCTGGTTCTCGGTGTGTCATACTCGGCTCCCATGCCTGGCCCACCTGCTTTCAGCCAGAGTCCTGCCACTTCCTTGGAAGTGATGCCTGGGGAACTCAGGGCCACTAGGTCTCTCTCATCTAGCTAGGCTGGCAGAGGACACCCTGTCCCATCAGGTTGCTCCCTTTGTACAGATCACTGCTACAACCAACTTAATGACAGCGCAAAACCCTGGGGGGACACATGACCCCTCAATCACAGCGTGGTACCTTACCAGCTCTCTCTAGAGACATCTTAGTGCTACAGCTGACAAGATCTGATAACAACATGTTTTGTCCTATATCCTTCCTGCCACATAATTTCAGCTTTAGGGTTTGGTGATTAATGGAATTTCCTTCAAGTCAGGAGCTGAAGAGGATGTTAACAACCACGTCCTGCTCCAGCAGCAGCAGCAAAACAGGCAGGGGGTGAATGATGGCACTTTGCTCACACAACCCTCACAGCAAAGATGGGCTGTGCTGGGCTGCAGACCAAGTCTGCTGTTCTGCTGTGGGCAAGAAGGAGCCCTGAAGCCGTTCGAAATACACTGGAAATGCTAGGGTGTTAAATTACATTGATTTCTTTTTTTCTGCTAAAGAAAGTGGGGGCTGAGACGAGACCATCCCTTATACAGAAGCTGCCTGCTTAAGATTTATGAGGGGCAAAAGTAACAGCTGTTTCTGTAAAAAAGGGCCAGTTGCCAAATTTGAAACTGCTAGAATACAAGAATAAGGGAAGGCAAATCCTTTGGGACACAAACATTCTTCAGAAATGCTGCTGGGCCATCACTGAAAAGGATTTTTTCAGCAGATTCTCTGCCTAGCCCTGGGCTTCCCAGGACCGCAGGCCTTTACTGACCATTAAATTCTCACCCTCCCCACCACCCTGTCCCCCAGGCAGGCGTTCATTTCAGAAAAAGCCAGTTCCCAGGGTTTGTGCTAGGCTACGCTGGAGAAGTGGGATTGGAGATGGCTGCTGGGCCAGGTCAGGTTAGCTCGCCTCGCTGCAGCAAATCCCATTCCTGGGAATGAGCACTCTTTCTGAAACCCTCCCTGGCCTTATGCTGGCTCTTGCTTCTGCCGTTTGGAAAACAGATGGGTACAGAGCGGTGACGGCAGAGCTCAAAGAGCACACTGGTAGGGAACGTAAAGCTTTTTGCGTGGTTGACTGAAAAAGCCTCTTCCACTGCCAGGAGGGAACAAGTGGCTCAGCTAGAGGTGAAGGGGGGTTTGGGTACTGCTCGCTGCCAGGGCAATCACCTTCTGTCTCCTCATGGCTTCCTGACACAAGGACAAATTACTGAAGTGGACTTTGGCACCAAATCCGCACCCTCGTGTTAAAAACTGCTCTGACTCTCCTCTTAGCCTCCCATTGCTCTTCATCAAAGTGTTTCACTTCTTTCAGGGACAAGTTTTCTGCCAGTGCTGGTCCCCTGTCTGGACCAGACAGCTGCACAATATTGCTTTCAATCCCCAGCCTCCAGCAGTAAAACCATTCTCAGCGAAAGACTCGACCTCATTCACCACTGAGGACTGGGCACTGACGGCTAAAAGCAAGTCTAGTATAGGATCTGCCACCAAGGACGATGACACACTGAGGCTTGCTGAGATTGCTCACTTTCTGTGGGGAGCCAAAGAGTTGCACAAAGATTTCACAAAGTCCAACCTTACACAGCCCTGGAATATACAAACACCATCTCCAGAGCTGGAAAACCTAAGGCTGAAGATGACAGCTGAGCATAACTGAAGAAAACCAGCAGCAAACAGGGGCTGTGAGTCTGTCCCCCATCTCCTGCTTGTACTAACACATCACAGAGCTACACAGTTCCTTCGCTGACCCTTCCTTCACAGCTGAACTATCAGTGAGGGAAACACAAGGGCCCTGAGCGGTTTCCCTCAACCCACCAACCCACTTGTTAAAAGACAAGATTGCTCTTTGGGCAAGAGGTTCAGTTCAGTTAATCTCAGTAAGTTCAATTAAAAGTTCTATTAGGAGCACGGAAAGACTCTGTCTTAAACAGCATCATCATAAACAAACACAGTATCACGTAACACCCCAGGAATTTCATTATGCTAACGACAACTCACCGAGCATGTGGTTTGGGTTTCTTTTTTTTTTAAGGGAAAAAAAGATTTTTTAATTAAAGAATAAAATGTATAAGTAGGTCAGAGATTAGGTGCTGCTTTTAGCTTTCAAGACTTTCGGCGCCGGACCAGCGTGCTTGGTTTCATGCCCATCCTGCACTGGAGGTTCTCTGAGCATCCCCCTCACAGGTTCCTGGGAGCCCGATAGCGATCTGCAGGGTGAAAGGAGTGGCTGGGGGGGGGGCAGCCCAGGGTCCCAGCAGAGAGGGTCTGCGGGGTGGTCAGGAGGGGAGAGCAGGCACTGCTGACATCTCTCCGTGGCGAGCCTTTAGGGACCGGCTGCAATGACTCCTGCTCCCACCAGCGGGGCGGGCAGGCTGACAGGTTCAATTATAACATGTGGTTTTCATTTGATTGTAGCTTTGCCATACTCAAGCCACCAAGCCTAACTTGTTTTTTCCTATGGTGCCGGAGGTCGCTCTTTTCCTTTTTCTAAGTTTCCACAAAAAGCATTCAGCAACTACCAAAAAATTAGACTGAGGAAATTTGCTGGTTTACCCTATTTTAATTGTTTTAAACTCCTCTAGAAAATTTGTTAGTAGGTTCTGCAGCGTGCAAATACAAAGTCAGAGATGTAGTCTGCCTCTAGTTCAAACAACTGACTATTTTGGCCAAGTTGTTTGCTTTTGGGAAAAAAAAACCCTAAACCTGATCATTAAAAATTTTGATCATATTGATCATACAATTTTTTTAACTTATTTTTATACACAAAAATGCATATATGTGTGGTCATCAATGAATTAACCAGTTTTGGTTGTGATGTCTAAGCAATGATAGTGGAAATCAGCCTGTTGCAACTCTAAGTTGCAGAGACTAAGCATGGCTTCCTCAAAAAAACCCTGCATCTGGTAACAGCCACGGCTTTGGGGCATGGAAGAAACAAGGAAATTACTATCCTTAGTGCTCAGTGCTCGCCAGGCTGGACCACGAGCAAGGAGAGTGGCCATGTCCTGCCTCAAACACAGCGGAGAAGGGAGAGGTGTGAGGCGGCTGAGCTGCGGGGGCAGGATCAGGGCAGAAGGAAGCCCATAAGGTTGAGCAACTTGGGAGCAGGGGCAGGTGGTGGTGGAGTGTTGGTGGAGTGAGAAGAGGAGAATTAGTGACTGCACAGGCCCAAACACCAGCACACGGAGATGGGTGCATGCGGGAAGGAGCAGCCAAAGAGCTGGGGTGAGGCAGTGACTAGGCAGAAGCGAGAGCAGCAGCAGCAGCACGGACAGCAAAGGGCCCAGCAGGGACTCAGAAGCAGCAGTACAGGTCCCACCGCGTGTGCCGTTGGGAATCTCACCATCCATGATTGCTCACCTAACTCCTCAACTCTTTATAATATCCCAAGTCCAAACAGCCAGTGCAAAAATATACAAATGTTTCCATAACTGCAGAAAAAGACTGAAGTCCTAAATACGGTACTTCATAAGAAAAAGAAGTACCCAAGATTGATTATTTCTTCTTGTTTGCTAAGTCTCATGATTTGGGGAGTTTAATTCTTTTTTAACAGCAGAAGCCAACAGCATTTCTGTAACATCAAAAACACTCAGGTGAGTGGCTGGGCAGCGTCTGGGAATGAGTTAAGGCTGTGCATTGAGGGATGCTTGGCTTTGCCCAGCTCTCGCTTTGTTGCTGAAGCGACGTGGCATGGAAATCTCTGGGAGAAAATCAACAAGATCACACGCAGTGCAACGCTTCCTCCAAAGAAAAAAATGTTCCTTCCTTACAAGCTACCACTGTGGGCCAGTGGCGACATAGAGAGAAATACTACAATGACGAAGAAAAGGGCAAACATTATACAAAGCTTCTGATCACAAGCTCTGTTGCAGTGGAACATTTTTATAAACACTTCTGTTATGACCTATTGCAAGTACACGAGCATAGCTCGAGCTGGGAGAACTGTACAGGAGTTTGGTTCATTCCAAATACAAGGACAGCACGAAATGAACACAAACCTTTCCAAGAATGGCTACTGGTGAAGGATAGCGGGAAAAGCAGCAGACAGCATGCAGCAGTAGGGGAGCAGAGCTAACCACTGGGCAGATGGTAAGGGGTGTAAAGCCAAGTGAAGGAGGAGAATAGTCTTGGCTGAGGAGATTCGGGGGGCTTGGCAGGGCTGGGGGAGAGAGCTGACACATTTGGAGCTGCAGGACATGATGTGCAGATGCCCCAGGCTGGGAAAAAGGAGGAAAAAATGTGTGATGGGAAGTCGGAGCAAGGGCAGATCTTTGTGAGGATCGTTGGCAAACTGTTTGTAGGAAATCTAAGGTGGTCAGTCAGGCTGGAGGGATACCATAGACCTTGGCAGTAAGTGCGCTGGAGGCACAGCTACAGCAATGGTTGAGGCTATGGAAGCAGGTGGAGCTTCTTGCGGAGAGGAGGGAAGGAAGCAGATGACAGCTCAGCAGCAGTAGCCAGCTAGCCAAAGCCGCTCAGTTGTCAGCCTGATCACAGATCTCTGCGGCTTTCACTTCCAGGTGATTCTATGCCACTTCAAGTTAAAAATCACAATAGCTGCAGAATAAGTGCTGTGGTTTTCCCAGAAGATTCTTTGGGTAATCCATTAATGTATTTTCCTCTATTTCCATCAATACCATTTTAAAAGATACTTCTTCTACCCTCTGAAAAACTATCCTGTGGCTTTGCATTAAAAAAAAATCCCACACCCCATCTCAATTCCTTCACACATCTGCAGTCACAGTACACTTTCTCCAACTACTCACAAATACCGTGTCAGCATGTCATTGCAAGAACCACGTATGATGTGGCAAGCATGGTGTAAAGGCACCACATCTTGTCTCACTCCTCTAGCCGCAAGGCAGAGCACACAGCTCCAGCATCCATTGCTGGAGCATCCAGCATCGCATGCAGCTTGTGAAGTTCCATCCTTCTACTTTCATGTATACAAGTGTTTAAGAACCGAAGTAACAGTAATAGTAAAATAATAACATAGGAGTCAAAATGCTTGAGAGAGAAGTTGTTACACAAACTGAAGTGTTCCAACCTGGGCTGCTAGAGAATTTTTTTTTCTTTCCTTCCAAGTGACGTTAGTAGGTCTTTTGTACTTACAAGTCTTGGCTTAACTTCACAGAATCATAGAATCTTTAAAGTTGGAAAAGACCTCTAAGATCATCAAGTCCAACCATCCACCCAACACCACCATGCCTGCTAAACCATGTCCTGAAGTGCCACATCTACAGGTTTTTTGAACCCCTCCAGGGACGGTGACTCCACCACCTCCCCAGGCAGCCTGTTCCAATGCCTGACCACTCTTTCAGTATGGAAATTTTTCCTAACCTCCAACCTAAACCTCCCTTGATGCAACTTGAGGCCACATCTCGTCCTACCGCTAGTTACCTGGGAGAAGAGACAATACCTGCCTCACTACACCCTCCTTTCAGGGAGTTGTAGAGAGCGATAAGTTCCCCCCCAGCCCCCTCTTCTCCAGACTGACCAGCCCCAGCTCCCTCAGCCGCTCCTCGTAAGACTTGTTCTCCAGACCCCTCACCAGCCTTACTCGATTAAATCTGACCTTTGCTTTCCAACACAGGGTGTCTTCCGTCACAGCAGACACGCCTGCTGCGGGCTTCAGCCCAGCAACACGCGCCCGAAGGCCGGCCTGCCCGGAGCCCCCGGCTCTCTCGGCCTGGCCGCCCTCCTGGCCCCCGCCGCAGCCCGGCGGCGGCTCTCCGCCAGCTCCCCTCAGCTTACTGCTAAGCCGCTTACCTGACAGCCTTACCACCGCGAGGTAAGCGTTTAACTTCCCGCCTCCCCGCTGAAAAGCAGCCTTGCGTTTGTACGCTGTAGACATCTGCACCTTCTAAACGGCGAAGGATGTGCAGCGGTGCAAGTTTTGGTGGCACCGGGTCACGAAGGCGCTGGCCAGCGGCGGAGGCAGGGCCGGGGCGGACCCCGCGGCCCCGGGAGCGGGCACGGGAGCGCCCAGCTCAGCCCCGCCGTGGGTGCGCGTTACCGCCCCGCAGCCCGCGCCCGCCACGCGCCGCCCGAGAGGTCCGCGCACATACCGGCCCACGACCGAGCAGGTCTCGGT
>Ga0065711_1001008_pt1 | contig 54248 bp, 29 predicted proteins | sample Hoacrofraction12_FD_59098 | JGI IMG/M metagenome (GOLD analysis project Ga0065711, IMG submission 59098) | Hoatzin crop microbial communities from Cojedes, Venezuela - Epithelial fraction 12 v2 (version 2) | ecosystem: Host-associated > Birds > Digestive system > Esophagus > Crop | place...
TTTGCAAACCCCCCCCCCCCGTCTTTTCTCTTTTTTTCCCCTCCCGGTGCATTTTTCCCAAGCCTCAGCTGCTGGTGTGATGCTTCCCGCAAGCCGCCCGTCCTTCCTCGCGAAGAGGAACCGCACGTATGCGGGGGCAAGCTATTAAAATCAGCGGCGTGACTGTAAAATATACATCGGCGCGTTTATGCGAGACATAGCAGCGCAACATTCTCGTTACTATAGGAGCAAAATCCATGTAAATATTTAGGTGGATTCTCGCCAAGGGCAAGGGGCAGTGCTGACAACACTCGGTGCCCTGAGCCGGGACATGCTTTGACACACGGGGGAACCGCCGGCAGGTGAGCAGCCCACCCCGGATTTCACGCGGGCCATGCAAGATGTGCAAAGCTGAACGCACACCCCAGTGGGAGCGATGTCTGCCTGCGCGGGGGAATAATCCCACCAAAGCCCCGTAATAAATGTTTGCAGGATCAGGCCTGGAATGATTTGAGAGAAAGTTTCCCTGGTTTCTTTTGTTTCTTTTCAGTCTCTGAGTGACGGACGACGTGTAAGAGTCAGTCCCTAAAGACCCCATGCGTTGCGAACAGACAACAGCCATAAAATTGCCCCTTGCTTACAGGGCTCTGAGCTTTGCTCTCTCTGCAAGGCCTGATTTCGTGTTTATGATGGCTGGAGAGAAGCTGTAGCAGGGCTGAAAGAGCCCTTCCCTTAACTTCGCTGTGTAGAGAAATAAGGTTTTGGAACCACTACTTAACAGTTAAACTATTATTAGACAGAAGAGGACACTTTAGGTCAGGAAAAACACAAAAACCCAGAAATCCTAAAGCTACATCAGTTATAAAGAAACCTACAACGCCTTGGGCTGGATTTACCTCCCTGCTCCAACGGATAATGACGCTAGATCGTATTCTGAGTGGTTTTAAACAGAAGTTAAATTACTCTTCCTTGCCTGTCTCTCTTTTTCAACTGGAGATAAATTGGTTTAAGTCATTTAGAGAGCAGGGTTTCTTGTCTGCCATTGGCATACGGAGTGGCCAGTTGTCTCTGTGCCGTAGTTTATTCATTGTTCTGGAGAAAAGTATAAATATTGGCTACCCACCAATAATTGTTTGAGCAAATAAGATATGTGCTGCAGATTTTGGCTATGACACTAGTCCTTATATAAGCAAAATGGGTGGTTTCTAAAACACTGCGCTCATCTGAACCAGGCATACAGATGGTATTTGTACTAACCAAGGAAACGCTGCCCTCCACGACATCCGCACAAAGGCCACTGCCAAGTTTGCAGCCAGACAGTGCAAATTTATCCCACTTGGGAAGGGTGCGGAAGGGGGAGTTTTTGGTCACTGGAGAGGTACACCAGCATGGGTAGACACCTTAATTGTTCCCCCCTCAAAGTTTCCCATTAGGGACCAGAAAGGAAACCTGATAAATCCTCCAGTGGCACATGCCCTCGCTGAGCCCTCAGCTCCAAAACCCTTTACAAATCCCTCCAGCCCTCCCAAAAGAGCATGCACTTTCCCACCTGTGGTTCCCTCTTTTTCATGGGAAGGGGATTCCCACACGGGATGAGGGTCCTTGGAGTTTTCTATGGGCTGTGACCTGCACGATACCTTGCACCCGCAGCAATCATTGCAACCGCGGCTGATGCACTGGCGTAGCCCAAAACTCCCCACGGCCGGCTTCAGAGAGAAAACCAACAATGGTGCACTGTATTTAATACTGTGTGCTGTGGGAAATGGAGAGAAGACAAATGGACTTTATTTTACAACATAAAGAATGTTACACCCTTTGGTAATACGTAACTAATAACTTAAATCCATTAAAAAACTGCGTTCTCTACTATACCACTCACGAAGGGAGCCAAAGCTGTAAAAATTCATGAAGGAGTCAGTAGCAGGCTGGCTGGGGTTACAAAATCTACAAAAACTGCTAGAAGTCACAGTTTTCGCCGTGGAAGTCATGGCCATAACAAATATACCACACAGCTTGCTTTCTAATCCATTCCCAGGAAGCTGCGTTGTGCGAGGCTGAGCAGATCTTAACACCCAGCAAGGTCGGAGGCAGCGAGGGGCAGAGGAGGGGTGCGGGCTACCAGGGCAGGAGGACACCCCGAAATGTCCCCGACCCTCCAGACCTGGGTTTGCCCCGCGGTGGATGACGCAGAGCTGGTAGTTGACTGATCACACTGGAAAACAAAAGCCGTGCCTGGAAGAAAAGGGCTCCTTTTCATTTCTGTTCCCCGTGTCAGGCAAAAATTAATGACTAAATGCACCTTTCTCTGATGTTGTCCATCATGCAAATACTGGTGGGCAGGAGTCAATATGAACTTTAAACACACCTGACACAGGTGGCTCTTGCCTTTCAATGCTAAATGGCCACTGGCCAACAATTCACGGCTCAGCATAAAGGAATCCTTGTGGCGAGCAGCCTTCCCTCTGTTTATATTTGTTATTCCAGAATGAAGCTATTCATCGGGGCTGAGATGAAACTGCCCAGGTGAATAACTTCCTGAAACCCAGAGCTCCTGCAGGAGTGCGACCAAAATCAACTCTAAAATGAATGTGGTGTGTGAGTTTGAACGTTGGGGAGAAAGTGCAAGAATTAGAGGGATGGTGGAGGGCAGGGCGCAGGCGGCAGCAGACGCCCAGTTTTCCAGGACCCTGCTGCCTTAGCATCCTTACCGTGGTGTCTCTCCCAGGCACTGGCCAAGCTGAATCCTTGCTTTCGGGGACATTTATTTAGCCAGTGGGTCTTCTCCTTGCCCTCTGGGCCGTGTCTTTCTGCCAACAGACCAACACTGACCTAGGCATGGTCGGGAAAAAAATCAGTGAATTATATTATATTTCCTGATTTTAGCAGTCAGTCTGTGTTTTTTTTCAAAAACAGCAATCTAAAATAAAATTCAGGCCCTTCTCAGAAGGGGTTCAACGGCACTGCTTTTTTCCTATGAAGCAATTGCGTCTTATCTCCAGGAAGACAGACATAGCCCCCGTCGGTTGCGCTGCATACTTCTGCAATTTCAGGGCAAGCTTGTGTGTAATTTTTTTCTTTTGGATCAAGCGTATCCTATTCTAATATCATTTAATCAAAATAAAAAATTGCATTTTATCCAAATTGATATTTGCATTGTATCCAAAAAAGATACACAGACTAAATATTTTGGTGTGGTCACCAAAATAGCTGTAAAGGGGAATTTCTAAGCAGTTTGGGAAGTTTTCTTTCAGCTTATGTGCAGAGAAATCTTTACATACTATCAGAGTTGGGATTAATTTATCACCAGACCCAGGAACTGTTCCCAATCGGAATTAGCCACACTAATGTCTGGAGCTGACAAGCACAGCTGCAGCAGGCTCGCTCATGTTTATTATTGCAGTTTTTCTTGTCTTTTAACAGTTTGTAAACTAATGGAAGAGCGACAGCTAAAACTGCTCATCTTTGCTCTACTATTGCAAGGAGCTCCTTAAGACAATAAAGCACCTTAAGGGCTGGCTTTTAAGCTCCTGATGGGATCAGTAGTAGGCGCAGAAAATAGCTGAACGCTCCTAAGTCTTTTCTGACTGCTCTTTTAGAAAATCTCTAAAAGCTGAGTACAGAAGATTGCATTCAGTCTCATCTTTCTCTGTCGCTTGACTCCTGTTTTAAAGCCTGCTTTGGAAAATCGTGGTCTGTGGCACAGGACTGGAGATACAAGCCTTTTCTGAATGGAGAACACAAACAGAAAGAAAAAAGAATAAGGAAACTTGAATTTAGCTGGTATATATATATTTCGAATATGCAAGTCATTCTGCCTCTGAAAAGGAAATGTACTGACAGCATGAAAATCCTATTTATTCAGTAAGAAATTGTCATATATCAAACTGACAGGTTATCAACTGGTACGTATTAAAACTCCCATGCGATGTGCGTGGTATAATCTGGACCTCAGGGCTTACACCAGGGCTCTGCCTTGCCTGTGCGCAAGCCTCTGCGCCGGGACCTGTGGCCACATTAATTCTTTAGGGCTTCGTTGCGGCTTCGGGCTTGTGCCCCTGGGTTTTTTTTTTGCCCATGGAAACGTGGGAGTAGGGCAAGAAAGCAGGTCTGACATCTGTCTCACCTGCCATGGGAGCTGGGAGACAGCCAGGACAGGCATCTGGACCGGAGACTCGGAGGCAATTCCAGGTCCTTTATTTTAGGCATCATAATAGGTCAGTAATGTATTTCTATCCTCGAGTTCATTATGAGCATCACGTGTAGACTAATTCAGCTGGAATACGTCCAGATTATCTATGCAGTTAACCAAACAGCCAGAGGCAGACAGCCGAAGAACAGACAGGGCCGGTGACTGCCAGATGTCCTGTATCTAACGAGATCCTCGTTTGGCTGATGGTCCTTGTCCTGCCCGGCTGGATGCAGGACCCTCTGCCAGGCATGATCCGCAGTACCTGCCTGCTCGGCAGCGGGCTGGGTCCCCCTCTGCTCCCCACCTGCCCTCCTGGTCCTGTCCTCTGCAGGGTTTCAGGGAGTCGTGGGAGAGCAGGAGCAGCGGGGAAGGATGGAGAAGAAGAGGGGAACGGTTTGCAGAGGGACAGGAGGAAGAAGAATGGGGACTTCTGCCGGAGCTTGCATCCTCCAGATGCTCATCATAACCTTCCTCCCAAGGGCATCTGCACCGTCCTACCTGTCCCGACCTCTGGTGGAAGCAGGACCTGTGCTGTCAGGCTGGCTTCCAATCCCTGCTGCTCCCCCAGGTGGGAAAAACCAGCATTAACTCCGGAGCAGCCGGCAGAGGTAATGCGCTTGCCCAGCAAGCCGAGAACTGAGAAAACGCTTCTGGTCCTTCCGACAAATCCGTCGTACAAGGCTGGGTGCGTGCGTGAACTGCTGATACGGACCGATGCGAAATTTGCTGACCACTTTCCATCGTGTATAACTACGCATTCCCCTCCATGCCCCAGGGGATAAGGATGTTCCAAGGATATTGGTAATGAGTTTATGGAGCCCTTCACCTGCAGCTCGCCAGCAGTCCAGGTTGTCTATTTGTTTTTACAATTAGAAGAAGGAATGGGGGGAGGTATCAGTTCAAACTGGGAATCAGCTGGGAGGGGAGCAGGTTTTAAAATTTCTTTTGGTTGATGTTTTTGTAGGAAAGCTGTGAGTAAAGACACGTGAAGGACTCTGGCAGCGCAAGGAGAAGGAAAATAACTAAATAAGACTGCTTGTTAGGGAGACGGGGAAGAAAATGAATCTCCTCCTCACCTTTGCTGCTTTTCTCCCACCCTCCACTGTTCCACTTTACCTCTGACAGGTCACCACAAGTACATCAGTAAGGTCATATGGATAGAGACACGCAGGTTCTCAGTCCCCGGGGCGGCTGCAGGACTCGGGCGGCTGCTCTGTGCTCAGACAGGCAAACCCACTGCACCTGCGGGGACCCCGGGCTTTTGCTGCTTCGGCTTTTCAGAGCCAAAAGCAAAGAACGAGCAGATGAGCAAATGAGCCGGGGGTTTGGATTCCTGCCGACCAGCATTTGGAGTCAGCTCGCACAGCATCCCCCTGTGCTTTACCAGTAATGAGCAAACACCTTGGGCTGCCTTTTCCTCCGTGTCCGTTGGAGGGCAAGTGGTCGGGACGGCAGGCTGTGCTGAGACGTGAGCGGGGGTACAGGGGGAACAGGTGACCCCAGTGTCTCAGTGTTACGCTGCCCGGGAGGAGATGGTATCGTGCCAATTAGAGCAAAGTCCAGGTGTTGTTTTGCCATGCAGACAGCGGAGGAAGGCTGCGTCCCTTCCCTTTGCCTCCACCACCGTGATGCTTTCCTGTAGTTATTTTCATTTTAGCTGTATGACAGGTTTAAGGCTTCAAGGATTTTTCTGCAGTGACCTCTAAATCCCTGCACTGGTCAATATGATGCATCACCATTCAGTAGAATATCCTTCTGTCTGGTTTGCTAGCCCCAGACTTATTATTTTATGGTTTTGTACATTAGACTGCATTTTCCATTCACTGGCCCAGGCAAGCAGTGGATTCAAATCCCTTGTTACTCGTTATTTGTTCCCGCTTCAATTTCGTGCCCTCTACAAACTTTGATAGTTTGTGGAGCTATTTTCATTCAAGTCATTTGCAGATGTTATAAATGAGGCAAGTCCCTTGGTGTTCTCATTTGTTGAGCCCTTACAATACAGGATTACCTTTTCAAAGGAGGACGTAGGGGTTTAGCGGCGTGGCTAGTGGATATTAATAGACACCTCTTGGTACAGATCCTCTGAAAGACGCTGCTGCTGTCACGGAGGCTTTCGTACCTTTGCACAGATGAAGGCTGTAAATCAGAGCAAGGGCTCATGTCTTTTGCTAAATTTGCTCTGGAGTGTGAGGTCGGTGAAAAATGGAGAAAGAAAAAGGGAAAGGGAGTCAGGCATTTGGAATAGCAGCTGATTGGGGAGTGGGAACTGTCATGGGAAAACAGGAGTTTGAGGCACCTGAATTAATGCTCTGAGGTGCAAAGGGGATCTTGGATGTGAAATATGGACAAGACTGGGAAGGAAACATTTTCCCTCTATCCATGTGCTTAGTTGACACTGTTGTGCGCATCCCCAGTGCTCTCAGCTTTTAGCCCTGCTACCTGCCTTTGGTCCTCTGGCAGGTATTTACTCGTGTTGCAGTTGAAAAGACTGAAATGCAAACCCAGAAGCTGCAAAACTAACTGGATCCCTGAGCCCCGAGCCCCTTGTCCTGACCGCAGCCCGGTGCCACTGTGGGAGCAAGCCACAGCAGAGCCTCCCAACCCAGCCACCGGACAGCAGCGACGGGACAAAACAAGGTTCAAGCCCAGATTCCTTCTGGATATTTGCAGCCACCTCGGCACCACAAAAGGAAACAAAAATGTCTCCTCATGAACCGCGCAGGTTTTATGAAACATGTGTTTTGGTTCAAAGCCAAACTGCGCTCGGTTGTTTTATCGCTGTTTATTCCTGTCTTTCACAGCCTTTATCAGTTATCCACATCAGACCTGTGAGCACTGCGAGGGCTGAGTCACACAAACACTACTTTTATCTGCAGTCAAATCTATAATCAGGCAACAAAACCCCCTCATCTCGCTTCTATTTAGAGTCCCAACTCAGGCTCTTAAAGAAAAAGGGACTTCACAAAGGAATTTCGGTAATTATCCTCTCCCCTCCGTCCCCCAGATGTTGTTTTGTATGATATAGGTACCTGTGGATACTTGAAAAGAGTGCTCAGAGCTGCCGTCTCTTTAATGGAAGACCTTTAGGAAAGTGAACTTTAACTTTTAAACTTCCCTATGAAAAACAGACCCATGTTAAGTTTGATACCATTTGCCTCAGGATGATCTCAGCTCTTAAAATATGATGGTTTTAGTCGGATTAAGAGCCTATATTGTTGCTGAAGAGAAAGAAGGGTGCCTCTTTAATTGCAGCTCAAATCTACCTAACAATTGCCACATGTTGAACAAGATTTAAGAGTTATTAAATATGAAAGCCACTAGTGCTCCTCCACCACGAGCAGCCTTTGTTTTTTAAACCTGGAAAGCACTAAGTAAAAAGGGGAGGAAAATGTAAAAAACAATCCAAAAAAGCCCCACTGAAGATCTGCAATCTGAAGAGGCACGTTTGTTTTCTGCGAAGGCGGCGGCGCATTTCTCTCTGCAGCAGCATCTGCTGCGATACCTGAAACAAACCCCTGGCAGGTCTGGCAACCTTACTGCTAGGAAAACTCTGGACATATTCACAACAGGCTCTGGTTTGCTGCCATCTGTTACCTGAGGTTATTTTCAAGTAGTGGGTTGATAACTTGACCAGAGCCGTGCTAAGCAAAGTCTCCTCTGACTCTGGCATTGGTTGCAGCAGCCGAGGCTCGTGATCTGCTCGGCTCACGGCAGCAGGGCACCCACGCAGCTTCGCAGCCTGGCACAGCCCAGCAAAGACACGGAGGATCCCCGTCTGTGAAATCTTGATACTCTCTTGCCCTTTGGCCTCTCAGAAAAAAGAAGTAGTCCCCAAATTATTTTTTTTTCTCTCTATTTGTATGATGAAGGAGCATTCTGAAAATTGAATTATTACTACTGTAGCGTTTTGACTTGCCATTGTAACTCTGTGTAACTGAGTAAATCTGAAATACTTGAAGCCAGCAACAGCGCTGGCTGCAGCCCACTCTGGGGAGAAAGCTCTCAGCCAACGACTGGCTGAACGCTCTTGTCCTGCTCAGGGCCACCAGTCCCTGGCGCCCCGGAGCACAGCAGCACTAAGACACAAGGAACAGCGGTGCTGCTTGCACTAGGATGGTGTTTGCCATATCGCTGTCGTATTCAGTCAGTTCCTTTGTGGCCATATGTCGATGTCATGACTGTCCCCTCATCTCTCTGGAGCAAGCCCGCTGGCTTGCCCGACAGCAAAGCCCTGTACCCTCTCAGCTGCCGGGGAGAAGTTTTACCTAGCGGGATGCTCGGGGTCCTCGCTGTGCTGAAGAGCTTCTGCAGGAATGTGGCTGCTTTGGAGAGCTCTGTAATAACTCTGCCTCCCTCCGTGCTGTAAGCCACTTACTGTTTTTTAGGGCACTGATCCCCACGGTAGCTCAGTTGGGTGGATGCCAGAGCCCTGACGCTGGTCTGGAAGGATCTTCAAAGAGGAGTGTTCCCTCCTTCCCCAGCTGTGCTCAAAACAGTCAGATCATTCAAGGGACTTCTACCCGTGGGTCATCAGAGTGAATTTTCCAGTGTGCCACATTCTTCTCTTTTTTCACTGGAGGGATGAACCTCCTGCAGACAGAAGCTCTGCTGGGCTGTGGTGCCTCTCTGGCAATGGCCTGCATGACTTGAGCTATCACCTTCAGTCCCAAAGCAACAAGCCAGCACGCCTACTCATCTAACTGAGACCACAGGATAGAACTGTGGGGGAGGCGAAAGCAGACATAAAATAGGCCAAGGCAATAATTGGTATTTTTATAAATCATCTGTTCTAATTTGTATAAAGTCAATGTTGGGTCAGGTGGAGAGTTACAGCTACTGTATCTGAAAAAAAAAAAGCTAAAACACAGTTTTCAGAGGTCAGTGATCAAATTTCTTTTCAGATGTTAGCCCTCTACTCCCTTTCCATTGTGCTCAGTAGTATTTCAGAGAGATCTTCAGCCCCCAGCAGCAGGGTTTTACAGTTATGGTAATATAGATTTCATACATTATATTATTCATTTTTCTAGGTCTCCATTTAGCAATCCTGGCAGCTGAGTAGGATGGTATAGTTTAGGGCAGGGGCCACTGCAGATCTTTGCAGTCTGGCAGGAGAACTCAGCTAAGCCTCTCAGGTTACAAAGGAAAAACAATTTTCATTTTCCCTCCTGCTCTGCAAAGTAAAACTCAGCTCCTAATTTTCAGCGGAGAAATCACAATGGTTGGATTTTCCATGTCTGATCTCAGACACACCCCTGTAAATCTGGAGACACTTACAGAGCTGGGAACCTGGTTCCCTTTTTGGCAAGGTGCGGCAAAGGGGAAAACTATTGGCTTTCTACCACGTTTTTAACTTCCCTTTCTGTAGAGCTAACAAAAGCCATTTATTCCTCCCAAGCATCTTGTACTGGCTCAGCATGGCCCCTTGAGATATCTGCTGGTGAACGCTCCTGCAGCACGTTCTCCAGCCAGTTTCCAACCCATCCTTGCTATGGCTTGATGTCAGCCCCTTCCCTCTCCCGCAGCTCTCCCCATGAAGACCTGCCTTCCCTCGTTGCCAAACATCAGATCAGCTGCTCGTGGAGCTGAGTCCCAGCTGAGGGGTGGAAATTTCAAAGGAGCTAGTAGAGATGCAAAGCTTTGCCATGGTCTAAAGTCTCCCCAAAGAAAGACAACTTGTGCTTACAGGGCAAAATTAAATCCGTTCGTTCTTACAGTAGGTGGAAGCGTTGTTTAGAGTGTGGGGTTGTAATCGGGACTCCCAGGTTCTGCCTTCATCCATTCTGCTGTGTTTTCTTGGATTGCACTTTCACAGACGTGATCATGATGTTTTGGAAACGTCTTTGACCAGTGGGACCAACTCTTACAACAAAACCAAACCGTTGTCCTCTTATCCATCCCTGTGATAGAGCTAGAAAGCTGGAAGAAAAATTTCTTGACTAATCCCCACAAGAAAGGCAACAACTGGGGCATTCAGGGAATAAACCAGCTTTCCTGAACTTTTACTCTTTGGCTCCACCCTTTCCCCCAACAATAAAACAGATCTTCGGTTGCTGCGCTAACAGTTGTGTCGACTGGGAACTGGCATTGTTTCTTCTTTTTCTTCATCTTCATTTTCTTTTTTAACTTTTTGACTTTTCTTTATTATAAAATTCCAACTTCCAGCTGACCCTTGAATAATTGGTTTGGTTGCAAGGGTTATTTGAGGTCTAAATGAGCCCGATGACATCTGTATAATTTTAGATGCCTGGAAAATGTTCTAAAATTAATGAAATCCAAATGTATGACAAACTAATAGAACAATTTTATTTATTAAAACATGGTTAAAAATAATTCTAAACATTTCAAGAAAACAAAAGAGGTGAATGGGATTTGTCATTGTTTAAATTGTACTTATTATATTACATTTCACTGAAATGCCCTCTCGACCTTCCACAGTTTGCTCAATTTCCTCGTCAGGCTCCTTCCAACTAATTTGCTTTGGCATAAACAAAAAGAAAAGAACTTGAGAATCAAATGCAGTCGTCCAATATTTGGGGTCTCGGTGCTGATTATAGCCAGATACAAATAAGAACGAATGGAACTTGCTAAAGGCAGGACCATGTTATTAATTCTTCATGAATATTTGGATGGTCATGGGAAATGTAGGGAGCCACACATATCTCAAATGTGTCACGAAATGTAGCTTGAGCGCTCATTCCTTTTAAAAATGTGTAGTTGAAATGCGTAGTTTGCCCTTTTCCTCTTTAGCAAGTTTTAGTCCACCTCTTTGGGCTGCAGAAATGTTAGGTGGTTTAAGTGAGCAATCATCACAAATCATGAGTGAGGAAATGTGATTTATCCATTTTATGCATTTGGTTTGCTACATGTATTCTTTCTAAAGGAATGCTTAGCCAGAGGATTTACACAGACATCACGGATCATCCAGGAGACAATTTCCGCTAACATTTGTAATATTCTCAGTGCAACTGGTGTTGGAATTCTCTTTAACTATTGCCTCTTGTGTGGCTTAAAACCCTCCAAAACAAATACATATTACATATTACATTTTGTGGGAATATACACACACATATATATAATCTATGTCTTTTTATAGGAAATCAAATAAAACAGACCAATATGGGTTTTTTATGGTACTTTTGTATGCTATGGTACTGTAAAGCGTGTGATAAATAGCAAATTGGGGAGCATGAGTGACTCCGTGGGTAAACATGATATCGTCAATGGACAAAGTGATAATTCTCACACACCTCCACCCTCGAAAAGGAAATGAAACATAATAGCGTGAATAGAGTACCCCTCAGCCTAACAGCACATCTCAGGAATATTTAAAATAGAATGTGTAGAAAAGGTTTTACTACATAGAAACAGAATGTGCCCTGGGTAGACATTTCATTTCATTTATATTTACATTTCATTTACAGCTTCTCCAGAAATTACAGTGACCATGACTCAGGTACAGTACCTGTGCAATACAGTGCAGAGCACCTGAATGCAATGAACCTTTTAATTTGCCCCCTCTTTCTGGGAGCCCACCTGGACTCCTAGGTCACTTTTGAAGTGGAATTTCAACTCTACTTTTGGAATACAGAAATTTGAAAAGCTAACACTAGGGCTAGGTATCTGGAAGCTTCTTAAAATTTATGGGGTACAGAACCACTCAGAAAGGGGATCAGTCTAGATAGCCCCTTTTGTTTCCACCCATCCTTCTTATGATCAAAGAAAAATAAAAATCTTATTTGATATAAAATTATTAGTGGTCCTGAAGAGCCATTTGTGCTTCTAACAATCCTTTCATGGAGGTGATTTAGCTCATGCATGTAGCTCGCTGTTCATCTGGTCTACAGATTAGACTTACACCCTTCCTGTTTAGAAAAAGCCAACGAAGAAACAATATTGTAAACATCTTCTGACACTACCCATACCTCCAGTTACTGTGTTTGAGGTCTTCCACTTCAGGGGGCTTTTCCTGGTTGGTCTTTACAGTATCTTTTTGCATTGACTTCTCTGCGCTGAGTGAATATTTGAATTTGCCAGACAAAGATATTCGTATTACAAGTCTGCTTTTGTACTCTGGACATTTACAATCATTGTTGAAGATTATCTTGCTTTCTAGGTAAAGGTTACCCTCAAACGGTAACTAGTTTCTGTCACTTGCAAGTCGAAAGCTGTCTAACCTGTTCCCAAATTCTCTGAATTCTGTTGTCAGGTAGTTTGGTACTTTCTCAAATAGTATTTCAAAGAATAGAGTATTTGAAAAGAATAAGCCACCTTGCATAGAAATTGCAGGCAATTGTTCGTGAAATTCCAAGATTCCTGTAGGGGTGGGCAGAATCCACTCTGGTGCCTGCAAAATCTCTCCAGTTCTTGAGAATCAGTGATTGACCGTTAGAGGTAAATTAGGCTAAAGCTGACAAATCCGTAAAAGATTGGTGGAATCAGAACGATCAACATCATTCTGGAAGCTGGTTGTGTTTGCTGTACTTATATCTGATAACAAAGTAAAACTCTTTAACCATAGTTTATTGGACATTTCTCTGTAGTACAGGTGCTGAGCTCCAGATAACTGCGTTACGTGGCTCGGTGCTTAACCTTATCGTTCAGTCATTTTTAGCTCAGTTGACAGAAGGATCACTGGTGTAGCTGTAATTGGAGTTTACAATGTTTGCAAGTATTAGGTGACTTGTAGCTTAATGCCATAACTATAGGGACAATAAATTACATGGTCATTAGAGGGCTTTAGCCATTCATGTAGTATTAAGCATTAGGAGGACAGTAACATTTCTCTAACACATAAAACATATATTCCAATTAAAACCATAATAGGATAGACTTAGCATTATATTACAGCCTTTCACAAATTTCACTGCTTAGAAATTATTACCGTTAAAATCATGGTTTCAAAGACTTGCACACAGGGATAATAAATTCTCACAAGCAGGTTTGGACAGAAGCATTGTGTGCCCATGGAGGAAGACTGTGTTTTAAAGCTGTGAAAATTCATCTAGTGAGCAAAGGTTTGAGGGGTTGAGTTTCTTGCTTTCCTTTTTGCTCTCCACATTTGGCTGACCCCCCAAACCAAGTGGGGCTTAATTAAAAGCAATTGAGTAAACAAAAAGCAGTCATAAATGATATTTAGAGGATTTTATCTTCTTCTAGCAGCAGTTCTGCCCCTGTATGTTACTGTGTGTTTTGTTGTGTTCTTGGGAGACTTTTTTGGAGGGATGTTGAAACCATCATATTTTTAAATCCCAATGTGGTTCCTGTCCTTGATCTGTGCAGGATTTCTTTTACCAAAAGGCAGGCCCAAAGAGGGTAGTCAGAGGTAGACTTTGCCTAAGGAACAGTTTAGTGCAATATATTCTCCAGTATTCACATACAAAGCTTTTACTTCTCTTTTCACTCCCCATTGATGTCCCCAAGGACAGCACACAGCTGCTATGCGTGTGTGTTCAGACCTCAGAGCTTGGTATATTCCTTATCCCAAGGGTATGTTTCATTTATGTTTGAAGGTATTGAGTCCTATGAAACTCCAGCATCTGTCTCACTGCGCAGAGACAAGTATGTGCTTATGTGACCTTCCAGAAGAAGGCTGTTGGTCATAATGGGACCCTCTTTCTTTATTTGAGATTAGGCCTCCTTGTTTGTTCACCAGTCACTTCATCCTTGTAAAGCTGTAAGAGATACAGAGCTGTTTGGAGGACAAACTGAACTGTGCTTCCTTGGTCAGTTCTTCACCTCTCTCTCCCTGCCCAGCCTGCAATAACCTCCTTAAGTCTCGGTCGTTAAAAAGGTTATAAACTTGCTTTGGGAGATTATGGGTTTGCATCACAGTTACACAAAGATTATTTGAAGTGTGGTTAACATGGACTAAGAGTTATCTCCCAAAGCTGTTTCACAACAAGCAGGACTACTAAAGACCTCATTCCAGATTGTTAAGAGATTAGAAAGGAAAGTTAAATGGGTCCCCAGGGGGGGAAAATTAAACACCTTTTAGAAAACAAGCATGTTTCTTGAAAAACAGTTGCAGGAATGACTAAGAGATAAATTTACCTTTTTTGATCAGGAATCTTCAGCACCAGACCGAAAACAGCAACAAATAAGCAAGGCTGAAGCCACTATCAAGATTAAGAAGAGTACCAGAGCACTGTATTGATTGGATTGGAAACTGCTCCTTTCCCTAGAGTTGTAGCAGACCACAAAACTAGACGATGAAAAGGACAAAATTGTCTCTGTCAGCAACATGAAACTCACTCTGCAGTTCCTTCCCTAATGCCACTCTATTCTCATCCTTTTTCTCCAGGGTGAGTTCTATTTCTCAAAATAAACTATTTGATGAGTTTTTTGCACCCTTCATCCATCCACAATCTCCTGTGGGAACCTCCAACAGCAAACTTACCCACTGGGAGCTAGGGAGACCACCTGCATCTTCTGGTCTTCTTAGCCTGGACCATGCAGCATCACTCCTCCAAGCTCTTGTATGTACGGAGGAAGAGGACTTTGCCCTGTCTTACTCCCTGAGCTCAGGGAAGTTAATTCCTAGCAGCTCTGGCTTTGATGCCCAACCTGCTGACACAGAGACCACATCTCCTTCACTTGAGAATGGAGACACATGAGGCAATTGTGACTCAGATCTCTGCAAGAACCAGCCTGTGCGGTAAAATTATCCTTCTTGAACTGTTGAGGACTTGGATGACCAAGTCCTTGGATAATACCAATCAGCTGTGAGTTACATCCCTCTGACACATGCCTCCATGAGGGAGTCCCCCTCATAATTTAGGAGTTGAAGTGGAATCCTCCCTGCTTTTCTGTACAAAAGTTTCTGGTATATAATAAAAATAAACAAAGAATGGTCTCCAGTGCACAGGCCAAAGATCTTGTAGTTGCTGTAGGAAACATACACGAGTATCTTCCAATGGAAACAACGTGATATCTTCTTGCGTGTCCAGAAATATTTCATTCTGTCATAACATTGTAGTCTCTCCACTCCTCTTCATAAGCCCTTCATCCTTCTTTGCTAATGGTTTACAATATAGAACAATTTAACTGTATATATCGATGTAAATCATGTCACCTTCTCTGTGAATTATATAAAATAATTCATACTGAAGAACTCATGGAAGGATTTTTAAGGCTGCAATTCATCTTCTCTTTTCCATTACCCTGGGCAAGGATAAAAGCCAGATACAAATTTGGCTCTTTCTTCGGAAAGGAAAAAATGTAGTTATTTAATATCTGAAACTAGTAGTTCCGCTTATTTGTAAATTGGACTGTACAAGCTCTGAGGAAGGTGCATTACTCCAGACTCTCTCCACTGAAACCAGTGGAACTATGGACAGCAGACAGCATAGTTTATAAATGTGTGTAAAGCACCAGCTAGTCAATAATACTAAAATAATCACAGATAAAACCAGCTGCTTATCAAGGTTTTAGCTTCCTACTCAGTCAGAAAATAATTTTCATATCAAGTCTAAGCTATTGGTCCCTGTACACTTGGAGATCACTATTGGATGGTTTCCTGGGGAACTGCCCCTTGTCCCATCCACCTTTGTATTAGAATGGACATTAGTGAGGTTGCACCAGGCTGCATTTCATTCCTTGCCCCATGCTAGCTAAGCTGTACTGCTAACACAAGAAAATGTTCGATATCTAAGGCTCCGACTTGTCACTGGTAAAGGCCCCACTGCCCTTGGGGTAGCTGTATGGAATAGTACCACCTTTCTTTCCAAAGTGCTGTAGCAAGTGCCCATGAATTCACCCAGCAAGAGAAGGGAGGAGGTACAGGTTGTAGAAGCTCCATCACCTTGAGAGTGGGGAGTCCTGTCGTACACTTACCCTCTGCTCACTGGATGCACAGGGTTTGGATTGATATCACAGACTGGCAACTACTTCCCCCAACCAGCCACCATGGCTGTAACTAGGAATGACCCTGCATGTTCCCCAGGCTGAGGAGAAACAATTTTGTAATTTTTACATCCTTGTAGCTGTTCGGAACGCTTCCAGACTTCTTTTAAAGGAACCATATTTTATTCGACTTGTATTTTCCCAACCTCCGGTTGCCACCACTAGCCCACAGGGCTGGCTGATCTCAGCCTAAGCTCTGATATTGAAATACAGGCACTTCAGCAAGTAATGGGCATTTAAATGGTCCAATTTAAGTATATGAAATAAGACTTTCATACATTTTTTCTCTACCTCACCACCCAAAAGTTAGATTTAGATATCCATTTAGGTGGCCACATCTGAGAAACTGGCACTCAAAACACATACAAGCTCATTAAATATGCAATTATGGTCACTTAATTGTGGTATTCCACAGAGGGGCAATTGCTTGGATTTCCTGTGGGGAAAAATGAGCATACGTCCACTATGGAACAGGAGAACATTCAAACTGTATGCAGCTGTACTTGTATGCACAAAATGCAGGAAAAATCCTTGATGTGGGGCATCTGTGTTAAAACCAGCAAAGGAGAGCCCCAGAAACTCAGGTATTAGGAGTTCACATTATAATAGCACAACTTTTGAAATCCCTCCTTGTACTGTCACTTTAAATGTTTTATTGATTAAGGCCTAGATTACTTAACCTAAAGCCCTATATTTATATTTTGCCAAGGTAAGTTATGAGTCACAAGTAATCATTTTGATCCAGAGGTTGCCATGGGTCACCAGAGAAATGAGTTGAGTTATAATATCCTAGCAAACTAGCTGTGTGTACAGAAGAATAAATTAAATAAACTCTCCTTTAGAAAGTCTCAGTGATTCCGTACTCTGTTTCTGTTTAACCAGAAAATGTTGTGTTTATTTTCTTTTCTCCCCCCGTCTAAAACCAAAATATATTTGTGATGACAGAAGCAAATATCGTCGCTGATGTTTGTAGCCAGCTGAATTGTCTGTCCACTAAGGGTGTCAGCACGTCAGTCCTGAGCCTTGGCTGCTCCAGCTAAGAACTGAAATCTTTAAAAACACATGTGAATAAATTTGACTCAGGTAACTTCTCTGTGTAGAACTCCAAGCCGAAGTGGCATTACCCAGGTGTCCTTGGGTCTGTCTGGTCAGGTCTGCTGTTTACTACTGCAGCCAAACAAACCTGATCTTCATAATCTTCAGAACCTGCGAAGCATGTGAAATACAAGCATGGATCTATGTATTCCCCCATGTACGCAATCCAAGTCTAGCCACATGCAGTAAGTTATTTCAGTTCTCAGGCAGGCCAATCTGCAGGCACTCATGAAAGTAGGAATTACTTTTTTTTTTCTTGCTTTTTATAGTCTTCGACTGTGTTAAGCAACGCAGTGAGTACCCACAGCTCCCCTTCAAATCCTGCAGGCTTCTTTTTTCCATAGCATCTCTGCCTCTGGGGGATGGCTGCCTGTGCCAGTCGTGGATGCAGAAAGCACCCTCAAGCACTGTGTTGGGGGTGTTATGCATCTGCACACCCATCCCCTGTCCACACAGCTGGACCATGCGCACACAACAGTGCCAGAGGACTGAGGTGTCTGCAGACTCTGGGGAAGGATGCAGAGTTAATCCATAGCCCTGCATGAAGCTATGCTTGCAGGTCCTCTCTTTGGACACACAGGAAATTTTGTCTAACACTGGCCTGCTGGCAGACCCTGAGATTTAGTGCAGACATAACTCAAGCCATGGCTCTGAATTAACTTTGAACTGAAATTGGTATCATAGACTAGCAGAGCCTTTTACTTTGTTTGCTTTCTTTGGTGTGGTTTATTTTTGAAATGTATGCATATTTCTGAGAAGCATCTTGAAAATTTATTTTTGTTGTGGAAATGGAATGTTTCCTGGCTTCTTTGAGTCTCTTGGTGTAAGCTTATGTCCTAGATCAAGTTAGTGTTAGCAGTTGCGTACCAAGATCATGTAGGAGAGATTGAAACGGATTTTACTTATGACCCAAATGAGGTAGACCTTGGCCATATGAAGCTGGATGACCAGAGACTCAGGAAACTGTCCATTGAGTTTTTTTGACATAGTTTAGTATCCTACTGGGCAGTACACTGGGATTTGCTGGGCTTGCTCAAAATATGAGATACCTCATAGTCATCAAAAAAAGGATGAATTGCCCGAAGTGTTCAACACTCATGGATTAGCAAGGAAAGCAAATAGAGTGAACAACTTTTAAGGACCTAAACAAAAATTGTCTGGTCTGGTTTAGGTTCCTAACTTGCTAGTTAGTGAGTGTCTGTTTGTATCCAAAGAAGTGTGGGAGCCCTGGGACTGTAAAATCATTACATTAAAAACTCTCTGTGAGCTGGGACTATAGATCACATGCAAGTGTGGCAGCTGGCTGTGTACTACCTCAGCCTCTGAGTCTTAGCAAGCACTCGAATTCTGTAGCAGAAAAACCCCCAGATTCATGAAAGAAATAACTGTGGAAAACTGGGAAGAGTGTTCATCTCAGGGCTTTGAAGTACATGATTGTCAAAACTTCCATTTTCTGTTTATTTGCTCTTCCATCCGTACCAGTATGTGGTTATGCAATTTACTGGGTTTAGTCGCACTTGATCTTCAAGTATGAGTCAATGAAATATTTGACCTCAAGAGATTTCCTGTTTCACAAGCGGCCTGTTTCTGAAATGCGAGGATAATAAACAAAGGAGTACTTTACTACCCCAGTTCAACAAATGATTCCATATTGATAGACTCCAGTATCCAGTGATGGAAGGTCCATTTGCTGCTTCTGCTTTCCAAATACTACCAGCATTTTCTTGTTCAGTCCACAGTAATCTGGATATCTATTTTAACCAAACGTGAAGTTAGTCAGTATAAGTGTCCTCTACTTTTCACCTTTGTGTATAGCTGAGGAGCCACTTTTTTCTCTCTACGACTTCTACTTTCTTTTGCATGATCTTGCTTCTCCATATACGGTGCTCAATTATCGAGTATAAGATTAAAATATAGAAGAAGGAATCAGCAGGTCTGATCTGCAACTCACTAAACCTCCAGCTTACATACTTCAGTGAAAACTCTGTCCTAAAGCTGAATTCCTGTATTGCAATGTTCAGTTTTACAGGGTAATAGTTTGTCATTTGCTTGAACACACAGGAACTCGTTAGCAATTCATCATTCTGCCTTAGCTCCTTTCGTTGAATAGGCAGGTCCTGGTAAAGCTGACCTTTGCACGGGTTTAACGTTTCCCCTTCACACCTTCAAGGCTGAGGAGTTTGACTGACATCAATAATTAATTTTTGAACAAATACGGCACACCTTTTCCTATGGTTCCTCTTAAAGATATGAGTCTTTGTGCATCGCAACAACAGGCGTGTTATGGAGCGGGGAGTCCAAAGGACACTGAAGGGGATCGAAGTCTAAGATTCAGCCTGTCTCAGTGCAGTTGCTCATGCTGTCTCACCTCTGCTGTGCTGTCATGTCCTTCTGGGTGCCATAGACAAGACAGAGAAGTGTGTGTGTGCACTGCAGAGCTCAATACATTCAGGACCAGCTGCCCTGAGCAATGCAGAATAGCTGCTTTGGGCACATGCAGTAAGCATGAAGTGGTTCTGGGAGCAGAGTCACTTCAGGTGACTGGGTATGCCAGAGAAGTAATAATAATAAAAAAAAGATCATCAGATCCTGCCCAAGCAAGCAGTTCCCAGGGGAAAAAGCTCTAGCCACTATTATTTACTTTGTCTCTACAAATTTTGACTTACATTCCTCTATTCCTGTATACCAAAGCATCCTTAAAATATCTCCTTGAAATTTTGGGAAAGCAACTGTCCCCAGTGCTTTCAGCTTGCAGAGTCCTGTGACCTGAATCCTAAACCATGTTGCCCACGACTCAACCTTGAGGGAGACCGGTCTGGGGAGAAGGGAGGAATCTGGACAACAGGTGCTCTTGTCAGCATCCCTCGCCTTTGACGGCAGCATAACTTACGATGCAATTTGTATTGCAGCATAAATCATGGCTGCCCCAAGCTCCACGTAATTCCTCTGGTGCAGAGTCTGCAGTTCATGTGATACAGTGGGGGCTGCGGGCTGGGGGTGCAACAGATGTTGGTGAAGAAACTAGGTGACAAATGACACTGCCTCCATGGCCTCCAGCCTCCAAAAAGAAGTGATGGACCAGGGCAGTTTTCTGATAGTGGCAGCTCCTCAACAGCAGATGGGGAAAGGGCAAGATCTGGGGAAGAGTTTAAGGTCCTTCAGTTACAGAAGCAGGTACATAGATCCTTTGGAACAGCCCATTCAGATTTCTATCTGCATCCTGAGAAACTGATAAAAATCTGAGCCAAAATAGATGAAATGGGAGATGAATGAGGTCAGTCCTTTTCTTCTGCATGGAAGATGGAGGAGTATTTGCTTTGTTTTTGGACATATGGCAATGTGGCCTTTCTGTTACATATAGACAGGCAACACTTAGATTTGCAGGAGTGTTTCAGAACATGCAGCAAGTAACATTATAGGTTCTTCTGGGAGATGCTCAGTGAATCCTATTGCAGGTGGCTATTTATTGCAGCCTCCATGCGCAGGAAGTGAGAGAAGATTTCTAGGTGGAGGGAGCCTGGGGTGAACAGTCTCTGGGAAGAACTACAGCTGAGTCTGGTGAGGAGATCTGGGTATTATGTCATTACAAGATTCCATGCACATAAAGCTGGATTGTAGCAGAAGGGTCTGTGTGACTCTGCAGGATCTGTGGCTGCTTAGGAGTGGGGAAGGTTAGCCATCTGCTTCTAAATGCTGCTTTATATTTCCCTCTTGTCAATGCATCTGTGTGAGTTTGTAGATGTGCAGCACCTGGGGAAATCCCATCGCCTTCAATTCTAAGGATGACCTGGAGCACGCTATCACCTTACGTCTAGCTCTGAGGTGCCCAAGTCTTCTTGTGCAGCAAACTCAGCAGGAAGCCAGATCACACTATGACTTACAAAGCCCCAGATACTAGCGTAAGAAATTCAACCATCTCCGTTCTCTTTACTTGAGTATGACAGCGCAGCTGTGCCACAAGCCCATGCAATCCAGGATTCTGAGTACTGAGGCAGAAAATCCCCCTGAATCTTGCTGTCATGGTGTGTTGACCTCATTCTAGGTTAACTCTTGTATATGCTGCCTAAGCATAATGTACTGTAGTGTCCAGGCACCAAAAGAACAGCAAAGGTTGATATTTCATGGCCTTTGTAGGTCAAACTCCAACATATGGGCTACAGCTAGTTAACAATGACTACTGTTATTTTGTTTCTTAAGAATATAATTCCAGAGGGTTGGGGAGGAAGCTAAGAAGTAGCCACTACTCCTCTGGATATGAGTGGATACTTGATCTGAAACAGCTGATAAAATAGTTGAGTGTTGTTGTAAAATAAATCCTGCCTTCTGAAGAAGCTGCAGAAAATGGATTTTTCGCAGCTTCCACAGTCTTAGAGCAAGAATCCACAGGATGGAGGTGGGACATGTTTCTCATCTAGTCGTGCTCTTAAGTAATGCTCTTGTCACAAAACCGTCAAAAAATGGCAGTCACCTGGCAGTGGAACAGATGTCATTGTTCTTCAGCCAAACTCCGCTTCTAATCCTCTTCTTTGTGTGTTTGAGACAGACTGTAACCAAAAAAGAGGAGGCTGAAGGAAGTCCGGGAGAAGCTTAGACCTTTACTGCACATACCACAAAGAGGCACCACAGTGGAAAGTGCTGCTGAGCTCTGAGGAGCCAGCAGGCTTGGAAGCTTGTAGGCAGGGTTGCAGGCAGCTTCCCCTGTTACCGGGACTTGGAAAATTCATTAGACCTGAAAATTGCCAGATCTGCTCCGAAGGGAAGGGAGAAGGGTCATGTAAAGTTTGGAGAAAATTCAAACCGCCCTTTTATTTTTTTTAATTTGAAGATTGTGAAAAATTGACCTGAGCTTCTAATTGTAAAGTTTTGTCTAATAATAAAGTTGGGTGGGGCTGATCCAGCCAGGAGATACAGTGATGAAGTGTTGGGCCTGGGCAATTTCCACTGGCAGAGATCTTCTGGAACCCAAACTGGATTTTAAAGCTCCCCGCAGGAGTGAAGCTGGCCACCAGCGCTCATTCTGTTCTGCTTCTTCACCGGCACTAATCCACACATGCAGCAGCACCCCAGTTATTTATAGTTGACCTATATTCAAAAGTTGGTTATGATCGTGCACCACCAAGATGCAGAAGGCAACCTGGAGGATACATAAGCCAGGGAGATGTGCAGAGTGTGTATCCAAAGGGAGAGGGCAGCGGTATTAGTACGGAGCAGGTGGATAATGAGTTTTGAAAGCTGGGATTTGTTGGCCGATGACTAACAAAATGAGAAACCGAGGTAGAGTGCAATTAGGAGGATTACTGTGAGCTCATAACTCCTCCCCGGCTCTTGAGAGAGTGGTTTGTTAAACTGACCTTTCACCGGGCTGGGCTGGAAAGATTTAAATTAGCTCATAATGCACGAGTATTTTCATTTAATAAAATTGCCCCCAAATTTGTTTGGAGTTCTCAAGCTTCTCGGGAGAAAAAGAAAGACAGCTATTATGTTCTACAAAAACAATGACATTTTAGCCTCTGTATTTACTCTTCCCAACAGAAAATCTGCAGTAGGCCAAGGTCTCTATCACAGCAACACTTGGCACTTGCATTTCACACGCCCTTACAAACAGCCAAATAAGCTTGGAGAAGCCTTTTACTTCATTCACCAGAGCTTCGCCTTCCTTGCAGTAAAACAGATTACCTAAAAGCCTTACTGACAAATAATCCTTCTCACCCTGAAGAAGAGTGGGTAACTCCCATGTAACTAGCTATAGGATGAGAGGCAACGGCCTCAAGTTGCGTCAGGGGAGATTTAGATTGGATATTAGGAAAAATGTCTTTACTGAAAGAGTGGTCAGGCATTGGAACAGGCTGCCCAGGGAAGTGGTGGAGTCACCATCCCTGGAGTTGTTCAAAAAACGTGTGGATGTGGCACTTTGAGATATGGTTTGGCAGGCATGGTGGTAATGGGTTGATGGTTGGACTTGTTGACCTTAGAGGTCTTTTCCAACCTTAATGATTCTGTGAAAAACAGATGGGGAGGAACAGAAAGCCATTCAAAGGCTCACATGTGGATCCCGGGAGCTGGAGCCAGGTCTTGGGCCATCTCACAAGTGCACTGAAAGCAAGAAGGTGAGGCAGGACCACATGGTGCCCAGCGGCTGGGGCAGCCCAGGCATGTCTGCCCGGTGCCTGCTGCTTCCAAACTGAGCACTGCTGGCCCTGAGAAGCGGACAGGCGTGATCTGACAGGAAAAAAATAAAGAAATGAAGGGGAGTTTTATACACAGGTGGGGAAGGGGAGTCCCATCTTGGGGGGACCAAGGGTCTGCTATCTCAGCGGCCCTTGCTGGGTCAATGGAGGATCTGAGCAGGCTGGGGTGTCCATGCGATGAGGAGATGTTTGAGCAGATGTGGACTGATGGGGGTGCTGGTGCCAAATTTCGAGAGTGGGGTTGGGCGCTGGCGCTGAGGCAGCCATCATGGCCTTCGGGGCACCGCAGGCCCAGGCGAGACGGCCTGGTGTTGCCATGGTAACCGGCAGCCTGCGAGGGCCTGCAGCCTACCTGCTTCCCCCCGGGCTCTGCCTCCTCCTGCGAAGGTTTAACATTTATTATCCCCTTCGGCTGATTTTTTGGGTTGTTTCTGCACTGCAGTGTTTTCTCAGTGCCCTGTGGAGGAGATGTTGTCACATTTCCATTTTCCATGCCACACTTCCCTGGCACGCATGTCCTGGACCGCTGATGGGGAATGGCTGACTTTACTGCAGGAAAAGGAGGAAAACTGAGGAGAAACGAGGCCATTGATAAGTCACTAAAATATCCACTTTCCTTTGAAAACCTCCCCGTGTTGTTTGCTTGAGTACCAAGGAACTTCATCATTGGATGTATTTAAGTAATATTAAACTCTGCCTTTTTTTCTTCATGTTCAAAGGGAAAGAGCCTGTATTTGTACAATTCATTTTTTTAAAGCCTTTTAAAAGATCTCTTTGGCAACACCTCTTTGAAGTCTAATCCAATCTGCAATATATTCCTTCCAAGTTAATCCAAATTTTTTCAGGACAACCAGTAATGTTGCATAAAGGCCTTCCAAAGAATAACAAGAGCGCAAGGCACAATATAGTTAAATCTCCCAATAAGGGGGACAATTCTGCTGTTATTTACAACAGCATAAATCCACAGTCACTCTGCCAGTGGGTTGACCACGCAGGACCAGCCCCCTGGAAATCGATTTACTTCTCAGCTTTGCTGGGTTTATTCTCTATTTGCCACTTGAACTGAGATTTAGGTTTAAAATGTTAATTTTTAATATAACAGCAGTTTTATTTTAGAAGCCTCCAGGAACTGATTCTGGTTTGTCTTCACTGCAGAGCTTTATGGTGTCCTCAGGATCTCTCTAGACCTTCCATATGCATTTTCTAAGTACCTTTCTATGCAGTCTGTGCTGTACCATGTTTGATCCCCAAAGAGTGAAATTAGGGACTCCTTTTTCTGATACAAAAGAAGGCACTGGATAAAAGAGGGGTGAAAAGACCCTTAAATGGAAGGTAAGATCCGTAAGTGGAAATTAAATTCTAGGTTGCACTACCAAACTATAAATATTATGAATAAAAGTCTGTTTAAGGCCAGCAGACAGCGCCCCCTGGCTTGAAGCCAAAGATGGCAAAATCAAAACTGAAACTAAGAGGCAAACTTTTAAACGTGGTAGAAGTTATTAACAGAACAGCTTCCCAAGGGACACGGTAAAGTCTCCATCGTGTGAACTCTGGTCTTATTGCCCACTACAATTTTTCTCACACAATCCCCTTTTCCAACCAACCCTCCAAAACTCCAGCTCTCTGCCCCAAAATGTTAAAATCTGATCACCTTCCTCAGCTCCTCACATGCCAAACACCCTTTTCACTCAGGCTAACAAAACAACCAGCATAATTACACCACGCAGAGAAGGTTTTCTCAGTCTGTGTTGGGCTTGACATTAACTGCTTCTACAAGGGCTTTTGTGCCCCAGAAGTTCTGCATGGTTTTGGTCTAATGCAGAAGCATTTCCTCTCCTCACAGACTGTGCCTCTTCAGATCATGTCTTCTGAAAAACATTCAGTGGCTTGGTCACCTGTTGTTGAGCTTGATGCAGGAACAATGGACTTGAGTGCAGAGAAGGGTAGCCCCCATTATTCTTATGTTCCCTGGGCCTTCAAAATGGATGACTCTTCACTCTGTGTCAATATCTGTCTGTCAGACTGAGTGGGGAAGGTATTTATAGTAAGTTTTCACCCAAAAAACCTTAAGCACTGAATTATGTTACTGCTTCTTTGTCATCAGAAAAACACCTGGGCAAAAGCGGTGTCTGGTCTGAGCTGTTTCGGGTTTGGTTGTTGCGCTTTACGTTGCTGGATGGTGGATGCAGTGATATGTCGTTCTTGCGAGCCAGCTTTTCTGAGCCGTAACTGCTTTCCAGGACTTTCATTATGTGGTGCAGGTGTTTTGCATTATAACTCATTTTTCACTCACAGGGCTGTAAGGAGATAGGGCAGTCTTGCTTATTCTTGTCTTTTTTTTTTACAAATCATCTGTATTGGTGTTTGCTGTTCGCTGATGGCTCATTTGTACCGTGAATGGTATGATATGTCTGGTAATATGACCCAGCAGATTTACTGCACAATTGGCAACATTAGAGCACCCTGAGACATCAGCCAAAAACCTATGAGGTCCAGAACAGATTAGGTAGATTGCTATTGCAGATACAATATACCACTACAATGTCGTTCTCAGAGTTCATTTGGATACTGTTAAGTGCATTTGGCTATGAAAGCTAAATCTGTTTCCATCTGCATTTGTTTACCTTGCACATGTATATGCTTTTTGCATGTGCGTCTGTGTGTACGCATGTGCCTTTGTGTTCATATATATGGATTTATACACATATATATGTATGTATTTACAGCTGAAATATTTCTCAGTTCAAGAAACTCTCAAGTGTCATTCCATCTGTTCCTTTTTACCAATTTAAAAGATACATCTACTGAAAACAGCTAATTTTCCTGTACTCTTTCCTGAAGATGTGCTGTTGGTCTGCAAGAGTAACAGAATGTAATAAAGATGACTGTTTATATGGTGGAGATATGAATGAAGAAATGTAGCACAGACTTTGCAAATGGAAATTAGTGATCTGTGATGCTGATTAAATATTGGACAAGATTTTTCTTCAGAAAATGTGATGAAAACAAAGTTTCCGTTGAGAGCAACTTGTTGGCAGGAACAAATACAAAAAATCTGCACTTTTCAGCAGATATATTTCAATGCCCAGGTTTTACTTTTTCCAGTGAAAAGACAAAATTTTTAGCAGTAGCAAAGCACTGTCCGTGAATATCTTTTAGTTGGAACAACAAACTTCCATGGAAAAAAAAAAATATATATATATATTATTTTTTAAATAAGACCTAGCTGTGTGGTTTTCTGGCTTCAGACAGTAATTCCAGAACTGGCTTAAATGAATATCTGGCTAGAGGAACAAACCTCAGTTAGATTTAGGTCATATGTTGAACACTCATGTCCCAGATTATTGCCTTGTGGCCTGTATGACTTCATAACTTTTCACCAGCACAATCTGATCCCTTTGTCAGGCTGATAAACTGCTCATTAGATCATGCCACCACCTTCAGAGTGGGCTGACCCCTTTTTCTGGTCAAAAACCTTCTCACCCCACTTGTGATAAGCAGATGACTTGCCTCATTAATTAGTTATGGAAGTAGTGAGTTTGTGCAGCCATAGCAGGGCTGGCATAACCCCTACTCCAATGGTTGCACAATAATGCGGCACAGCTGTGATATGATTAGAGGCTGAGAAATCCCATATTTCTGTCCTGGGCTTGATTTTACCAAGTACATACCGCAAGGTGATCTGTGCAAACCCAGCGGCTGCTGGTGCAGGTCTTTTGGGCAGCCGGCGGTTGCTACAGCTCTGAAGAGACTGTCTACATGCATTTAAGCGGGACAAGTTGAAGCTATAAAAAGGATTAAAATGCCCACATGCCCTATGGTAAATACCTGTGTCATTGTCACTCCTTCCTCTAAACTCTACCTCATGTGGAGACTTTCCCAAAATCAGAAAAGCTACATTATGGGTTTCTTTTTTTCCTGGCTGCAAAAGAGCTGGCCTTGTGCAAAGAGCAGTGAAAGAGTTTCAGCGAAAGTAATCGCTCTGCCTTTACCAGAGTTATATTTCCAAGAACACAGTCCCCAAAGAAAAGGGAAAGCAACTTATTCTTTTAATTTTAAACTGAAAACTGAGATTCTGCTTCACATTTCTAGGTCTCCTCTGCCAAGAAAAAAAGTTAGAAAGGCCAATGGCTTTGCAGACCTACAAAATTCACCTCGAGCTGTTCTGAAAATAAACAGCATCAAAACTAGATAGTTTTGCTGAAATACAACCCTGAGTCATAAAAGAAATGGCTAACACTTTCTATTGGTCTACGTAGCATAGTACATGAAACATACATGTAAGCGAGTCAAAATAGATGACTCATCTTGACTTAATAAAGCTTACAAATACTCGCTAAATATTTGAAGAGTCACATGCCAGGAGCCTTCATCACTTGTTTTGTTAGGCTCCTGCTTTGCCAAGTCAAAACAGTCAGAAATCATAAAAAATAATCCACACAATCTGTCTGAAAATGCAGTTTTCTAGCATTATTTTTCTTGGTTTACAGCAGCAAGTCCTTCATTCTGCCATCAAAATTTTGCAATAGAAAGCCCGACTTCCTCTTCTCATAAGGTAAGCAAATGTTTTGCATTTATCAAGTTCCCAGAGTCTAAATGGAGATAGCGAGTCAGCAGACCTCACATGTTTATGTTTCTGTACTGGAAATGAGCCACGGGAAGTTGCAGTTAAAAGGCTGCTATGTCTCGGGGTTCAAGGGACACAATAGACTTCAATGACTTTAACATAGCTGAACATCTGAAGCTCTGTTTGCCTTAAATATGAGTTATAATTGCTCAGAACCTCCATGAAGAAGGCCAGAAACCAGAAGCCTACTTTTATGCATGAGGCCCACTGCTAGTTCATGTTGGTTTACAACCTTGTTTTCCTATTGAAAAAATACTAATTGCCCCCATCCCCTCGCTCCACCAACCTAAAAAGCATCCAGTCTAGAGCTACTCCTGCATCTGGGTTTCCCTAGACTCTTTTTCCTTTTTCTCCTGGAAATTTTGTCTGAGTGTAATATGGAGATTTTTTTTTTTTTAAATTTTAGGAGTGGATATCCAGATATTTGGCAATCCAGCTGGGTTATTGTGCCAGTTAAGCTGCTGGCCACCCTGAAATTTCAGCTCTGTCCATTGCCTGTTGTTAGGTCAAAGCAATCACAAACGTGCAGTGAGATAAGGGCTTTGGGGATAGTCAGACCTGCTGCCCAGGAGCTGCAGACACAGTCTGCGCTAGTGATAAACATGAGGTGTTCAAGACATGGTGGGCTTACTGTACCAATGCATGCACAGAAGGACTGAGTCTTCCCAGAAATGCCAGGCTTGTTAAATATACCTAAATGTGAAAACACTCAGCTGGTGTCTGGAAAGAAAAGTTGCAGGATACCCCAGCAGCAGATGGAAAGTCCGCACAGGAAACAAGAAATACTTGTTACTTCGAACAAAAGCAAGGAATGCAATTGGACAGGTGGAAGGATTGAAGTTTCAGTTGCCAATTTCCCTTCAAGTTACCGGTGCAGGCTGAACCTGTTACTCACTAAACAGAAGTGTATAATCAACAGTCAAGCAGGTTGCTCTTCCCTTGCAACTGTGCTCTGTAAATCAGAAGTCAGGTGTGGCCCTTTGGCAAGAGAGATCAATAAGTGATTGAATGTCACTGGAACAAAACAAGTGATGGAAAGGGCTGAACATTATACACTGAGTTGCTGGGGAATTAAATTAGCTTAATTGACCACGGACGGATAAAATTTCTCTTGTTACCTGACAGTTGTGTTACATTTGCCATCTAAGGGCTTAATGCAGATTTAGCTCTCTGCTGTGCACATGCTCAGTGCTTGGGAGGAGCCAGTGCACCGCTGAGCCAGAGTTCCGCAGTTATAAACAGGAAGAAATATCATTTGGTTTTTACTCTAAAATTTGTGTCCTACAGTCTTCCCCCCATCAGAATCCATCATTTGTCTCTGACACAGAGAAGGAGCTCCAGCATTACTGGAAAAAGGACAGAAGTTTCTCCTTTTTGCAGATGGCCTCTCGCCAGTTTTGCTCCAGTTTAGCCTTTCCACCTTGCAACAGCAGTTTATTGAACTCCAAGCCGGTTGTAACTACGAAAGTCAAATTTCTAACTGATCATCTTTCCCACAAATGTACCTAACAATAATATGTTAAGCACCTTAAATCGTGGAGATCTGAGTTTGTCCCACGTGGTGCCCCTTTTTTAGCTACCTTCTGCAAGTGAAGGTGGCGTATATTCCACAGAAAACCTTGTGCAATAAAGTTATTTAAAGGTACTATGTATATGATTTTGGAGGAGCTTGTCTGGGCAGTATGCAGGATGGTCCTGGAGCCCTGGTGAGAAATAATACCAGCCAAACCCCTGCTCAAAGAGTGCAGATCATATTTTCCACTGTATCTATTTACTACTGGAATGTTGCTGCGCTCAATGTCTTCTGTCCATCTGTTTTGGGCCCTAAAGGAGGCCACTGATCGTGATTTCCCATGTCCTGCTTTTTACAGTGCGCACACAGAGAAAATACGCAAACTTGGGCAACCTGCAACTAGAAGAAAATATATTGACCAAGTGAAAATTTTTTCCAAGCTTCAATGAGTGGCACATCAGAGCGACATTTTCCTGTGGAGCTCTAGGGTCACTTCAACTGCTGTCCATGACGGTTCTGATCCACTCACCTCTTCAAAGACTGTTTTGAAACACCTTTTTTTAAGCAGCCAATGACCGCTGTAGAGAGTCACTTCATTATTTACATTTTGGTATGATTTAAGCCCTGAAGTAAGAAGTATAGATTTGTGGGCTTGCTTTTTTTTTTTTCCCCAGTCAAAACCAGAGGACTAGGCATGCAAAGAGGACAGCCCTTTCCAGATAGTCTTTGTCCTTTGCATAACCCCAGTCCCCAGTCCCTTGCACCTTTCAGCACACATGGGGTCTTCAGTGCACAAAGCAGCTTTTTATCGAGAGGTTGTTGACTGTCTTCCTTGGGGGAGATGGCTAGTGACACTGAGATCTCTGCTAGTCACATCTGTAAAAAAAAATATTGGAGGCAGTTGTGTCTGGTATATCTGTGGATAATGCACAGTTTTTAACGTAATTTTTGGTAAAACAATGCAAACTGCAAGTACATATTTGAAACTACTGTTGCCTTAATTGGTGGTTGGCTCTGAAGTGGACTTCCTTTTTTCCTGAACCCGTTGCTAGCATCTAAGTTATTGTAACCTTCCTAAATCCCTGCCTCAGGCTCTTTAAAAATTTGTGTTTGTGTATCAGTGGATAGATGTTGTATTATCTCCTTTTAGTTGTAAAATTACATAGGAGGGAATGTAAAAAAAAGGGAAACCTAGCAGTTAAGCACTTTTGCCTCTGCCAGTGGAAGAGGTGCTTTAAACAATTGTATATATGAAATGACAACAGCACAAAGCTCTTTTACAATCTATTAAAATTACTGAGTTTTAATTTTCATTAAAACAGATCTTGGGGAGAAGGGGAAATTAGCATCATTAAAACACCACTGTACTGTAAATATCTGTGGTGGCAACACTGGTTAATTATTCACAATGTTTGCGTAAATTGTATTATTATGTAAAGGTCTACTTGTATATCAGTGCACATTCACAAAACCTCTAGAAGACAAAGAGATTTCATTGACTGTACCAAAATTTCATAGGAGCATGAATAGGGATTTTAGCAGTAAGCATAGAAAAAAAAGGACAGATTTTGTAGAAGACCTGCCAGCTAACTGGGATCAGTTGAAACATGCATAAGGCACTTTTGGACAAGAAAGACATGCTGTTGCATTATTTCTGTTTGTCTTCAGGAAAAATTATACCTCCCAAGAAAATGGTACTGCTTGTGTGAGGAAGGGAAAAACCCAAATATTTGGCCTCTTGGAGAGAAAAGAAAACGTCTTCTCACTTACTCCATTCTCTGTTTTTCAGCGGTTAGGGACACCAATTCTGTTAACTTTTTCAGTTATTTTTGAAAAGCTTGTGTGGAGAATATGCAGACAGTTATGAGGTCATTTGTCTGTTGCAACAGAAGATTAGGAAGGGTTTGATCTTCACTCATGTAAGGGCATTGTCTTTACTCATAAAAGCTTTCCTTTGAAGATGCAGGGGTTCCTAACCCCGGGGCTGGATCGCACCCCACCCCTGCCCTGTTAATTCCTGGGCTCTCCCGTACATCATCCAGTCAAGAGGGCAGTAGTTGCTGCTCTTCTCTTCCCCCACCTCCATCATTTTTTCTTCCCTCCTAGACTGAACAGTGGTTCACAAGCTCTGGGCCCCCCCGTGGGATCCAGAAAGGCCTGGTTGCTCCCACAGAACACTGTTTTCTCCAGATTCCCTCTAGAGCCTTGATGCTGCTGATGTCACCCAGCATCTTCTCCCTTTGGAGGTGACTGCCAGAGGCTGCTCCCTGGACCACGTGGGGCTCTTTCCACCCCAGAGATGGAAAGATAGGATCACAGAATCACAGAATGTTAGGGGTTGGAAGGGACGTCTGTGGATCATCTAGTCCAACCCCCCTGCCGAAGCAGGGTCACCCAGAGCAGGCTGCACAGCCTGTGCCAGGGCTCCGTCACCCTCAGAGGGAAGAAGTTCTTCCTCATGTTCAGCTGGAACTTCCTCTGCTACAGTTTGCGCCCATTGCCCCTTGTCCTATCGCTGGGCACCACTGAAAAGAGCCTGGCCCCGTACTCTTGACACCCACCCTCAAGATATTTTTCAGCCATTTATAAGGTCCCCAAGACAATGCAGATCCCCATGTGGTAAGGTGGAAAAGAAGGCCACCTCTTGGGAATTCCTTCGGGGAATTTTTCAGGAATACCAATAATCTAAACGGTTGTGAAAAATAAGCAATGTAACCCCACAGCAAAACAAACTGAACACAGGGATTTATTAACAGAGATTTTGGAATTCTTTTGTATTTATTGGCTTCTTTCAAGGAAATCACTCAGTACTACATATCGATGACAATAACTTCACTCCATTCACTATGTTTTTAACTATTGAAATTCAGTGGCCAAACCATGGAGAATAAGATTAACACAATTAGTTATTCATTAGTGTTGGAATTTTAATGAATAGGACTCCTTTTCCATTACTGGAACACTTAAATGGAATGACATTTCCCTTTTTTGATAGTACCTACCTTGGTGTCTCCTCAACTTCGTAAACAGGGACACATCAAAGATTTTACACTACCATAAAATAGTCTGAATTGTATTAACGTACAGTGCTCCTATCTGCCTGTTTTCCTACGATTTTCAAAATATGGAACTTATTTTCATTTCTGAGTATCGTAAAGGACTTAGCACCCCTTCGTTTTTAGTAATCTTCTTTGCATTTGCTATGCACTATTTTCCTCCTAATAAAACAAAATATTCAGACTCCCATTTTACAAGCTTTTAAAAGAACACCAGACTCCAGTGACTTGGTAAAATCTCTTTTCTAGCAAAACTTGAAAAAAAAAGAGTAGATAACTTGGGAATGTGTGGCATTCTTCTTTGCCTTGAAAGCCTTTGATTTGATGGTATTTGCAACCACGATTTGTACGCAGTTGGTCAAGACAAGCAGTAACTGGGTTTGCTTATCTTGGACTATGCAGCTCCTCGGTGGGAATAACGCTTCTTACACACAATCTAAGATATTTCTTTAGCAAAATGTGCCTTTGAGCCTACTGTTTAATTGCACTCAGAAAGCTAAGTAACTGGCAGTTTTTATATTACAGTGGCGGGAATGGTATATTTTAAATTAAATCTTAATATTTTCATTGTCTTTGTGAGAAGGATCTTTAACTGGGTCTGAAGGGAGAACATCTTGTCACTATAGCGTTGTTACTTGTAACATCAGAGTTTCAGTTTTTTACTTTGAATTAATTTAAGTCTAATGTACTTACAGCTTTGCAAGTCTTTAAGATGACTTTGGAGAATTCTGAATCAGGCCCTAAAATGCTTCAAATTAATTGGAAATACAATACGAAACAAAAAAAGACACACACTAGCAGAAGGCTAGCCGGAAAATTCTGCAAAATCTGATGACTACATGATGCTGGAAGTACAATTTCCATTTAAAAAAATCTGTTCCAGATATTTCTAAAATCTGGTTTATTTTGTTCTTTGAGTGTTTGATTTCTACAGACTGAAATGAGTAATTTCAAAATATGGAAGTTGATTATTATATTCACAGAGAGACTTCCTCGAGTCCTACATTTCTGAAGTCAGTAAAAATAACTAAATTGAGGTTAGCTGATTACATTTATGTTCTTGATTCTGCATCTAGAAACCCCCTACAATCAAATAGGATCTATTTTTATAGCTAAAAGTGGAAAGGGATTTTGAGCTAAGGAAATATTTTTTTCCTACTCCTCAGCAGAAACAACAGACACAGAAAGAGCTTAAATATCAGTGGTGGATCAGAAGACCCTTCTCATGTTCATCTGTGCCGCTGAACTGCATGATAGCAGCTTGTTAGTCTACAGGTTTTTATTGAAATGCCTATTGAGTAAAACATAATTCATGCTGCTGTTCACCCTTAAAACAGGAAATAATATACCCATTTAACTTAATCACAATTTATATTACATGTGCATATTTCTAAACAAGTGCTGTAGATGGAGAGTTTGGTAGCAATAATATTTATGAATTACACTTTTAGTTAGCAAAGGAAAATGTGTGACCTCTTACATTTTGTTTGACATTTGAATTTGGTATCCCGTATATGTGACATGGGTGATGGATGCTTATTAACACAGTGTATAAACAGGAAATGCTTCTAAGCTGACCATTTATTAGTGCAGTATGTGTTCAAACTAAAATTTGAATTTTAGTTGCAGTATTCTTCTCTGATGACTGCAGAGCTGAAATATAAGGCACATTTTTTTTTCCTTGCTTGCTTCCCTGTACAGAATGGACAGATTTAACAGAGTACAATTTTTATATCTAAAGCAGTCTTCCATACGGAGCCTGAGTAAGTGGATGAACACAAAGGCTTTTCTATGAATTGTACAAAAATAGAGTAATAGGAAATGTATCCAGTGGCAGGATTTTGTAGAATTCATAGTGAATTTTCCTGGGTTAAATGAATAAATATATTTGCCCACATTCCCCTCCGCATCCTGACGTATCCAATGAGCCATTTTCCCCTTTACTTCATTACTGCAGAAAGGCAGGGGAGAAGCATCATTGACTTCACCGGAGCTTTGACAGTCAATCCACTTTCGATCTGTCCTTTGCAGGCTGGAGACCTAATGATTTTTCATTCGCACTCCATTGCTTTTTTTAAAAAAATTTAGATTCCTGGCAAACATCTGAAAAGCTTTTTTAGTGAAAGTTTCAACATTTCATCTTGTCAAAGCAGAGGTGAAAAACTCCACGTATTTAGGAGGATTCTTCCAGCAGAGAACAAGAATATAGTTTTTCTAAAAAGCAACCTCTCCTCTCTAATTTTCCTGATGATTTACTGGGGAAAATATAGAGTAATACAGAGAATCTGTTTCCCTTTCTGTATCACATTTAAAGCCAGCCCTCAGGAGAGAGAACATGAATCTGTTTTTCCTAAGCACGGGCTTAACGTTCCAAAGCATTTGGATAAAAATTATTCTGTCCAAAGAGTTCTACTGTATTGTACAGTGTAGGTGAAGGAAATTATTCTCTATTTAAAATATTAGTAGAGAACCTCCATGTAGTTATTATAAGTAGCAGGTATAAGACCATCTTGACTGTTACTATTAATATTAAATACCTTTACTAAATACACAGCTTTCCACATTTCAGGACCCAATCACAGGAAGGTTAGCAACCTGGAAATTGAAACTGGCAGATCTTTAATCTAACATTCTGCTTTTTGGTGGAAAAAAGTAACGTCTTTATAGATGAGAGTCAAAGGTTAAATTTAGTTTGTATCAAATTACAACAATATGCTTTTGGTGAGGTTAGATTCTCATGCTCAGAGCAATTCGAACTGTAATGAAAGCAAACATTGAAAGAGATAATCCCATTAAAGATGAACTATTCACTTTAACCTCAAATATTTGGTAACTAAACTAAAACCATCCTAGTAGGAGGATGAAGTTCAACTCTTAAGGGAAAATGGAACTCAATATTATACCTCAGACTGCACGAGAAAAAAAATAGCACTCCTGTTTCTAAAAGAAAACCTTATTTTGGGGGAACAAATTAATTCATGTTCTCCTCTTGAGGTCTACACAAAAGAGTGGTGATCCTTTTGATGCTGTGTCTCGTACTCTGCAGGGTAAATCGTGCTTTTCTCCAAACAGCAGAGCTTCCAGAAACAGCGAAACCCGCGCCGTGCTGTCGTACAGTGGGGAGTCAGGAGCAGGGGGGTGAATGTCCGCAGCTGCGGGCTGGCTCAGACCCACGCGTGACATCCCACAGCGAGGGTCTGTGCCCGCTCTTCCTCCATGCCTTCCACACCAACAGCATTAGGACGTCTTTTTTTTCACGTCAGTCCCCTCAGTCATGCATCTGGTTTCTGAGAGGGAATTAATTCTGCTGAAAACCTCCAGTCCGAGCTCGGAACAAAACCTCAAACAAACCTGACTGCAGCTGTCCCAGCCTGTCCCCTGTGCCACCGCAGCCTGGCACAGAGAGGGGGTGGAGGGAACTATTTACCTGGGGTTTGGTCAAGGTACCGAGTGTGGTTGGGAGATCCTGGTACTTTAAAATCATCCACTTTCCCGAACAAAAAGGGGAGCAAGAAATATTTTTAAAGCCCCGTTGCTAAAGAACTGAGCTCTTTCATATGATACGACAAAGCTTTTAGCTTTCAAGAAATACCGAAAAACGTCTTTAATCCCTGAACTTTTGACACCCCAATGAAAACTCACCCCTAGATGCAGCCACAGCCAGAGTCTTTCTTCATTCCCAGAGGCCTGGATGCTGATTTAAAGAATTTGGGAAGAGTCTCATATTCTTCCCTTTTACAACTTAAAATAGACTGAGGAGATTTTTTTTTTCAAAAGCATAAAAAAAAGAAAGAAAAAAAAAATCATAGACTGATATTTCTTTTTTATGCCAAGTTTCAGCCTGGAGAAAATTTTATGGCTGAGTTCTAATCCACCCCAACCCCTGGTTTATAACAGAAATGCTGACACAATGATAACTATAGCGTTACAAATGCTGGCGCTATGATATTTATTGCTCCCTAGTGCCAGCAGGGTTAATCCTTATTAAATGCATTCATTTTCTGGCCTTGTGGAGAACAGATCATTCAGTGATCAGGCAGAGCATGGGTCCCTGGTAGCGTTAATGGAAGATATCACACAAGACACAGTAAGTGAGGAGTCTTTAAGGGGGCTACTGTAGGTGTTTCTGAGGATTAAGTGGCCTTCTCTGGGAGCTTGAGCTCAAATCCAGAGTGTCTATATCCAAAAAGTGTCTTTGCTGCAGCAGAGCAGCACACACTGAGATGAACTTTGTTCTTTTCAGCTTCAAGGAAGAGTATGAAAGGAAAAATGGCATTATCATGCATTTACACAGTCAGCAGTGAACCAGATCCCACAGACTAAGAATTATCAATCTCTCTCGTGTCTGGAGATCTAAATTTCTCTTCTACATGGAAATGTCTTATTTAATAGCATTGGAAGAGTGGAGGAATAACAAGATCCCTGTTGAATATCTGCCAGCTAATCCTTCTATTATTTACCAGAGAAACTGAAACTTACAGTTCAATTGCATTCACATCCCATCCTCATAAACATTATTTTAGCAACACTACGAACTGAAAATCTCACAAAATTGTCCCCATAAAGCTATGTGGGATGATGGGTAGGTCTTTTCCTTGAGATTGACACACTGACACAGTGCTTGCTGTATCAATATGATAGAGTGGATAAAGTTGAAGGAAAATTTCAAATTTTATTTGGGAGTGGGATACAGCGGACATTTTAGCTTTTTGCGCTTGCTTCAGATTTTCCAGCGTGAGCCTGGAATCACCTGCCAAGGTCTCAGCTGCAGAGGTCAGTCTGCAGACTTTAAGCAAGGGGGTTGCTTGCTATGAAAAAAAACCTCAGGACAAAAGGAGTGAGCATGCGTGCAAAGTTCACAATGAGTTCAACAAATGATCATATTTTCCCCACAATAATAAATACTTCTGTAATTTATAAATGCCTTGAAAGGCTGAGATATGTGGGGGAAGCAGAATCAAAGTGTCTTGACAGGAGAGAGACAAAGGAATGAACCAGAGAGTGAACTGACTACTAAAATTCCTCGTCTCTGATTTGTTTCTTTTAGAACTTGTCTCCAGAGAAAAAGCTGCACTTCCTAGAGAGGCTTAAAAAATAAAAAGAAATCCTCTGGGCTTGTGAACAGTCAAGGAGAATTTAAAAAACCTTCAATGTGAGCCCAGAGCCAAAGATTCAAGATTTTCTCGTCTTCTATTCGATAATTGTTTTTTAAAATACGAGCAAAGAGACAGAGAAAAATGTAAGGCTTTTTATAAAAAGATTAAAATCCGAGATTTGTCTTCTTGTTCTGCCTTGCTATGTGCAAGCTTTCTAGTAAAAGAGAAGCCTTGCTACATGGAAGCTCTCTAGTAAAAGAGAACCAAAGGAATTTTCATCGGAACTACTTAAAACAAGGAGTGTTCGAGAGAACAGAAAGCCATGTCTTCAGTGTTGGAAAAAACATGTTTTCATTAAAAAGTAATTTTGAAAGAAAAGGGGCTAATGCACATCCCCTTGATATTCAGAGGAACTGGAACTGGAAATAAAAATACATCTATTTTTGTTTAAAATTTCAACAGGGCAAGGCACAACATCATGACTTTCTCCAACAGAAAATTAAAATATGCTCATGTGAAGAAAACAGCCACTAAAACATTCAGAAAGTTGCCTTTAACAAGGAAGCGGAAAAGATTTGTTTCTGTTTTTCCTTCTGCCAGGTAGAAAGGTTTTGCATTGAGCCATGGGCTCGCGGGAAACAGATCAGACCGAGCACAGGACTGCAAGGTCCTGAGCGTCCCCAAAACCTACTGATTTTGAGCGGGAGCTGGGAGGAGCGAGTGCATGGCAGGACTGTTTAGAATCAACAGGATGGAGCTGTGGAAGGACAGGGAGGGTCAGACATTGCCACTTCACATCTGGCCTATCCACGGCACCATCCAAAGGAAAAGGTGCTTTGGGCAGAGATGGGCACTATGCAGTTGACTGGAGTTTGGTAGCCTGCATCCAGGAGTTCATGAAACTTCTGGCACAGAGAAATTATTAAAAGGAGAAAAGAAAAATGTTAAATCACACTGAGATATTTGCAGGGATGCCAAGAGTTTTCATGGCTTTCTCTGCAGGATGGTGGTGAAAATTCTGAAGTTCAGTCCTTACTTCTAGGGTTTCTTAGCCTCACTTCGTTGCTAATTCGTTTTCTGCCTTCATTTTGAAGAAGGATTGAGCTCTACTTCATTTTGAAGAAGGATTGAGCTCTACAACTGGAAGAAATGTTTTCTCACCCATTAGCCATTTGACACAGAGATAGATTCTCACAGAAACACAGCCTCTTATTATCTGCCCCTCCAGCGTAGACTGGTCCAGCAGAGCTTTCTACATCTTTGAAGTGAGCAGCTAAGTGAGCCAGGTCTTTTTATAAGGTTGCATGTGAAATTGTCAGAAGAATGAAACCATTTGCAGATGGTGGGGTGATAAAGATGGTACAGTATCTCACTGGTACTTGCCTCTCATTTTGTTGGGAAAGGAAGAAAAGGAACAGGGGGGGAGGGAGGAAAAAAGAAAGCAGTGGAAGGACAGAGAAACTCCAACAAATGAAATTCTTTTGACAACACGGTGTTGAAGGAGTAAGTGAGATTTCTGGCAAAACTACCAGGACTCTGAAGACAAGCTGACTGCTGCAATATTTATTACCTTGCTTTGATGCAACCTCTGACATCAAGGACTTTCTTAGTGACTGATTTTTGTCAGAATAATGCTGCAGGAACTGGAATTGACAGATGATTTTTTTGGACATGAAGCCTGTGCATAACGGCATGAGAAAGAGGACATAAAAAAGTCTGCCCTGAAGCAGCTTTATGTGGCGCTGGAGAAAAGAGCTGTTATCACCGCTTACTGCTGTAGTCACGGCAAGAGAAACTGTTACGAAAAAATGGGTCCTGAAGTCAGACAGTGAAGCAGGGGGCGAATTTTCTAAGAGTTGCACTCCCATGTCACAGCCTCAAGGGGGATAGGACTGGCAGTAGGAAATGGGACTGAGGAATGTACCTCCAGAAATGAAATAGAAATTGGCTTTATTGTGTCAGGTCTATCCTCTGTATTGCAATACCACAAGACCATATGCAGCAAAAATAAATGCGTTGAGATTGATGCACTTTGCCGGGGCTTGTGACAACCGCTGACGCAGAACGCAACATCCCTCTGCTTACTCCTCTGTATTTCTGGGCACAGGGCATGGAGGGTAAAAGGACACTGTGATGCGCCTACAATGCGGTGACTGTAGCTCTCCACAGAAACACAAAACTTCTAGAAAAAATGTTTCCAGACAGAACAGAGTATCATATATGCTTGTAGGCAGTCAGCTTTCCAAATAGTAGTTAGTACCTAATTAATACAGAGCTTCTAGGATTATGTGAATGTAGATAAGTTGGGGAATAATGTAAGATGTAGTCTAGAGTAGTGGCAGGTATTTTTAAAGTAAGTAATTAATTAAAATGTTAACCACCCTTTTCTGAGGTCCATAGGTCTGTGAGATGGCAGTCTTGGAGAAACCTGTCTTTGGCTTAGGCGAGATACCTGTTCTGCTTTTCTTGCCATCAGAAGGTTCCAGCTGAAAGTCAGAGACAGAGTTACACTGCTCCGCAGCAGAACAGCCGCTTTTAAACTTAAAGGCCAGTGTGGCAGCGAGATACCACCATCTTCGCTGGATAGCTCAGTGCATTTCTCTGTGCTGTACAAACACACCTTTCTGCTTTGATTGCACCTCATGCAGTGTAAGCATGCTTGCTTTCACTGGGAGGATTTTAAGGTGTCTAGTTGGTGTTTACACATTTTGGTGGAAAAAAGACCAAATCTTTTCAGACCCCAAACTATGTGCTAAAACCAGATTTTGTTTTGAGTTGCCTGATATTGACTGTTGATTGAAATGTCGGCTTTATTCAAGGCATAAATCTTCCTGAATAAAAATCTGGACCAAAATGTTTTATATTTACTTATATATATATAAATACTTATTTAATATACTTATATAAATATATATACTTATTTACTTATATCATAAGTGTAGAAGAATACCTTCCTAAATGATAAAGACAACTCTTACTAGCGTAGGGAAGTACTGTCAGTATTGGGCAATAGGTTACTCTGGAATGTGCTGCAATTCCTTTTGTCTTTTTTGTTTCACAGAAAAGGAAGCATGAGCAACTACTAACTCTCGAAACATCTGTATGTGTGAGGCCTTTAGTGGGAATTTATAATTCGTACATTCTGAAAGAATGTGACAGGATTTCCAAGTACTGAAATGGCAGACACTTAGAGACGCTGTAAATTAACCCACATGTGAAACCGCCGCCTCTGTCATTTCTGTTCATTGACTCATTTCAGCTGAATTGACAGGGCAGGATTTCTCCCTGGATCTCAGAGCGTTACATACACCTGTCAGGCAGAAGCTTCAAACCAGCCCTGGGGGAACCTCTCTAAAAGACAACCCTGCAATACCAATGAACTCTCCATCCATTGGCAGTCTGTTTCTTGAAAAGGATCATAGATTTAAGAACAAGCTGACCAAACCACTGCGATTTTCACAGAACATGCTCTAGGGCAGGGTATGATAATACCCAGGTTTGGACCTGCACCTCTTCTTTCATAGTCACGAGTGAGGGGAGATGTCAGAGCAGTCAAAGGGCACTGCCCCATTGCAGAAATGGTGCAAAGAAACAGCAAGGTCTCCTCGCCAGGCAGCAGCTGCTGTGTTTGCACCAGAACACTGGCCTGAGGGAAGTGGTAAGCGTGCTCTGAAGGAAGTCTGGTTTTCAGCTCTAAGTCACTCAGATTTTACAGCAACTCTCCTGAGTGTTGCTGGTATCTTCTAGACAATATTGCAATGGTCTGGCCCACAGACCTGGACACACAGAGTGCAGCCGCGAGCCCTTGCTCCCCAGAGCTGCCAGGAACAGCCTGCAGGTTGCTCCAAGCAACTGGTCCCTGACTGCCTTCTCCCAAAGACCCCTTTAGTGTCTGGAAGCCTTTCAGATGTGAACTTGCCTAACCTACATCTGGGGATACACCAGGGCTTCAGGGACTCCGTTTTGTAGCTGCTGCTCTGAGTCAGGCTGGCTACTCCTGTGCATGAGTGTGAGTAGCAGGGGCACGGGGAGCTCAAGCAAGAGGCTTGCACGTTCAGCTGGGTCCCGGGGAGACCCACTCCGCTCCTCCGGAGGTGTGGAGTCACTGGGTCTGCACATGACCCTCTCTAAATCCCGTCTGCCTGTTCAGGAATCTGGATACCAGCTCAGCCATGGGCTAATAAAGTCGATGAAGTGTTGCCCTGTGCTTCAGAAGGAACATCTTAACCTCAGAAGGACTTTGCTGACTGCTTTTATGCAAAACCTCTTGTTTGCTTTGTAGAAGATGGGAGGATTCGACTGACAGTTTAAACTGGGCTAAAATGTGTCACTGACTTCTTTTCTTTTTTATTGTGTTTTTGCAGTGCATGCTGGCTCAAAAATTTACGAACTATTTTTAAAGGACTCCTTACAAAAATAAGCATATTTGGACTGTTTAAATTTGTTCTTAATAAGTGGAAAGATTGACTAAAACAGGCCTGATGTGATGACTTGGGAGGGATTATTCACTATTGATGCCAATATATTCCAGGCAGCCTGAAGAATTAAGCACTCTGGGTGTCGAAAGCAATCTGAATGTCACCTAAAACTTGTGCTGAAGGGAGCTCTTGTCTGCAAGGGGTGAGAGTGTCAGGAATCCAGTGCGAGTCAAGGGACTGCAATGGTGGGTGAAGGCAGGTAAGACATTTTATATGAGCTTTTCAAAGGATGATGTAGTCAAGCTCTGTACAGAAATCTGTCCGATAAAGCTGTGAGGCAAAGCACAGCTTTGATAAATGGTGTGCTTCATGACTGCATTCCTACCAAGTGCTGCTGTCACTCACTGAGCAAATTTATCCTGTTTTATTCTAAAGTGCGTTGGACTCCAGGTGTTAGGAATTTTCCCCTGACCCTCTTATCCTGCTTGTGGTTTCACTTTTCTTAAAGGAAACAGATTTAACCACTTCTAAACAGAATTTGCTAACAGTTTTTAACGGTGGTCTCTCAGATGGGAGAGGAATCCCGAGGAACTGCAGATGCTCCCAATGGATCGGTGAATGCAGGTAGCACTGGCGTAAGCAGAAGCAGAGTCCTGGCAGGACGGCGCATCCTGTGAGAAGGGCTTTCCAGTGAGATCATTCAGGCATTGATGTGCTGAGAAAGAGTCAAAGGGAATGCCAGGAATTATTTCTGAAGATGAAGTATGGCCATTGGTATGGGTTGCTTTTTTGTAAAACAGGCAGGCTCAGCTCCACTTGATACATCTGCTTGTGTAAGTCTGAGTACTCTGCAGAAGGCAGAGGTGTCAGCTGATCTCATGTCCATGTCCTGCCTCTGACTGATTTTTCTAAGTGCGTGTTTTCCCAGATCACAATCCGTGGACAGCTGGAAGCAGCAGGAAGCTGATTGTCCAGTAGTGCTGGCTTTCTTCCTCAAGTCCACCTGCTACAAAGGAATATAGGCTGTTAAATACCTAGTTAAAGGTGAGCTTGATATATTACTTCTGCTGTAATAGCTGTAAGGATGCTATATTATTGTGAATGGAAAGAGAAAAAGCTCATTTAATTGAAAATGAATAGACTCATGTAGTGACAGAGCCTTGAAAATCCTTTTCAGACCCAGTGTGGATACTAGTTTATTTTATTTATGTTGGAAAAAAATCTGTGTAAACCAAATTCTTTGTCTACGCACAAGCTTGTGTAGGTTTCCTGCTAATCTCTTTGACAAAGTGGTGTTGCCACTGCAGAGCGTGCATGACCCTCACCATCGGAACGATGGCACAAATGCCCTTGACCCTTCAGTCTATGTGACTCGTGCTAAAGTCATTATCAAAAATTACTGACGTTCTGCTGGCCATATAAAGCCTACACTTCAGCAGCCAGACTTGGAAGATTACTAAAATATTTGTGTCCCATTAAAATAGTGGGCAATAACAGTCTGCAGAAGTGTGAGCTGGAGCACTATTTGGACTTATGACCAAGGCCACTCCAGCTGGCTGCACCATGAACAAGCTATGCGACAAGGCTGGAGTATCAAACATTTCCGAAAGTGCTTCCAGTGACATTACTCCTTTTTTATTTTCTTAACTACGGAAATCAGCAAGTCTGAAATGTGCCAGACAGAGGTCCAGATCTTTATGTGATCTGTAGGAGTATGTTTGTTAAGAAGACTGTAGAAAGTTCCACTTGGCATGTGTCTTCTATGACATAACTAGTGATCAAAGCATAAATTCCCAAACCAGTTGACCACCTTTCCTTCCATAGTTATAAAAAGTGAGAACAGCATGATGTACTAGAGGTCTTACCCCAGGAAAGAAGAGAAGTTCTTTACACCAAACACATGGATTTTGTTGTTGTTGTTGATGCTGCTGCTAGTGTGTTTGTGAGGAGTAATTCAAAGATGTCTTGACTACGATGAAGAAGAGCTAACTGCAAGATAAACACTTTGACATCATTTGTTTTATTTCTGTTTTTCTCTGTCAGATAGTCACTTTTGAAACCCAGACTTGGAAAGCTTTCAGCTAGGGAAATGGTGCCAATTCCAAGTCTGGAATCTCACTGCTGTCGCACACACTGTTCCCCCAGTTTGAAGTTAGGGGCTTGCTTGGGCTTCCCTACAGCTAAACACTAGCCAGGAAAATTGGGATCCAGATGCCCGTTTGGATTACACACAGTCATTTTCATCACTATACAGCATACAAGGATGTCAAGATCCCAACTTACAGCCTGGAGGGCAGGTACAGTTGGTGTAATTTTATACTAAGCTCCCATTCCTGGTGTTCTCCTGGAAGACAAACTGCCAGGGTCAGCACCTGTGTGTTTAGGTGTGGAAGGTCTCTCCCTCTGGGTATTCAGTGCTTCAGTGGGAGCTGGATCTGGCCGTAATCCTTGGATCTTCCTCTGCCTTGCTCTCAAGAACATAAAAAATCTTCACTAGCTTTGCTTACTAGCAAATTACTTTATTCTACATTATTTCTTCATAAGAAGTTATTCTGGTCAGAAGACCTGATTCACATTCGTCCTCTATGTAAAGCATTTCCAAATGAAAGCAAGTTCTACAGCTATATGACAATCCCTGGTGGTAAGGGACAACTGGCCTCTTCCCTCTGCCCCAGTCCTTAGGTATTCCCGCAGCCACTTCACTGCAGGAAAAGGAATTGGCGAGATCGGTGTGAAGCAATCTTAGCAGGAAAAAACACACTCAGCTGAAAGATAGAGTTCAGCCTTTTGGAAATAGTTTCAGCTTTCAAGATAACTATTCCTTTGAGGGGCTCTAACTATAAATCCCAGAGTGCCCACAAGCAGTTGGGTAGCAGCCAGAAATGCCAAGTCAGAGGAAAATAATTGTTTTCAAATGATGCCAAACCTGCAAGGTCGGCAGAGAACAGAGGAGCTGTGTTGCTGAGTGGGGAGAGCCGTGTAACTCAGGACTGGGAGTTCTGTACACTAAACAGAGCCGAACATCTCCACAGGGTGTTCAGCTGCTGCAAACACAGAAGGCAACTGGTCTGCGCTGGTCTAACTCACAGGGCAGAAAAGATATTGAAAGAGAATCTAAAGACATCAGGTTGAGATAGTGTGTGCACTGCTAACGCTTTGGCTTGTTCTGGTTTTGTTTCCCAGAGGTGAAAAAATGACAGGTTTTGTATTTTTTAGATTATTGCAACGAAAATAATTTGACAGCTGGGTCTGGAGATTTTTGTGTCATGATGAAACATTGTTTGAAATTGTGCAAGGCGATACAATAATTATACAGTCAAGTACGTCTAAGGACGAACAATACTTTTGAGTGGAGGCTGGGAGTTTGCTGCTGGTGTCGGCCTGGATTCCGTCGTACCCTGGACAGATGCCTGCGCAGTGTGGGAACACGCTGCGAGGGGTGCCGAAGCCTCAGGAACAGCCTTGCTTTTGAAACTGCAGTTGCAAGTCATGTGGAATCAGCTTGAGGGAGCCTGGTGATTACTTTCTAAGGATATCTACATATAAAAAAAGAGTATGCCTGGTGGTATAAATCAGCGTAGCTCTGCTGACTGCAGCATAGCTGCATCCATCTACTCCAGCTGAGGATCTGGACAAAAGCACTTAGGCAACACAGAGGACTGAGAACTACCAGAACACCTTTAAAACTGATGTGCCAGCAAGCAAGCGAGGCATTCAGCTGTGTGGAGTGGACTTCTTTCATCTGTGGCGGTTGAAGCAGGAAAGTGAACTTTAGATTCTCACCATTTTACTGCATCTGTTAAAGCAGTATTGGCTTTCAGCAATGAAATGAGTATTCAGGCCAAGCGTCTCCGCAGAATTTCGGGCACTCCATGAACGGATAAAATTTCAATTGCAGAAATAAGAGAAAGTACCAGACACAAATGCACCACGTATTACGTTTAAGGGAAGACAGTGAAGCGGGCAGGTTATACCGTGGGAATAGGCAGCAGCTGGTGGCTGACCCTGGTGTTACGACTAAGTCACCGACGAGGCCACAAAAAATTAAGAAAATTGGTAAGTAAGGGCAGCCTGCCTTTAAGAAATCCAGAAGGGCTGCTCTGCGGGCTAGCAGCAGGGAACTGCTAAGATCTGGGCTTGGGCTCCAAGCCGGGTCCCTTGTTCCCAGGCAGACGGAGTTGGCAACCGCCCGCATCACTCTCTGGTGGCCCCTCGGGCCAGAAATAGGAGGTATATTGGCAGCCCAGCGAGGGAACAGCAGCCAGCTCCCCTTGCCAGAAATCAGGTTGCTACATCAGCGACGAGAAAAAGGCGAAAGCAGAGCCCCTTCGATGCAAGAGGCACAGGGCTTGCAAGGAGACGCCCGGAGAAGACCTGAGACCATGCCTTTGGGATGCGCGGCTTGGAAAGCCCGGGCCAGGTGGGACTCACCAGTCAGACGCCCGCACCGTCCGTCGGCGAGCGGTCTCTGGGCCCCATCCTTGGCTGGCGTGCGGCAGAGCCGGGTGCTGGTGTGGCCTCGGAAGTGACTCACTCTCCCACCTGGCCAAAACTCTTTGGGGCGCAGCATGGAGATTTCCTGAAGACATCTGTGCTTCAGCAGCTCCCGCGTCTGGAACAGGCTGCAGCTCTGGTTTCCCCATGCACGGGGCTCTCTGCATATAGCTTTTCTCTTTCCACTGCTGTTCTGAACAGGCCTCCTGCTCTTCCTTTCACTTCATTAAAAGGGCCTCGGCCCCTCCTCCAGCATCTTAAAAGACAGTGCTGGGAAAGTCAGCAGTGACAGGAGTGACGGGCAGAACTGGAGTAACCACTGCACCCCTTCACTTAAAGCCCCTGCAATTACTTTCTTTCTAGGTGGGAATCTCTCTCAGTGATTATCTGGCTCTTCTGATTTCCATCAGCTGGAGAGCTGCATCTTTGGGATTATCCTCTCAGCGTCCTTGCCCACCCCTTAACGTCGCAGGCTTTGGCTGGTTAGTGCAGTTATAGCTTCTCTCCATTCCAGCCTCATCCTCCTGCAAGAGTAACTCACAAATAAAGTGAAGTGGGAGTTTCCATGTTAATGTGCTTTCCTCGAGCCCTCAGGGAAAGGTCCTGAACGTGGTTTCTTCCGCTTGGATGGAAAGAGGAATTTCTGTTAGAGCCTCCATGAAATTACAGTCTTCTTTTTTTATGAAATGTAAAACAAAGTAAATATTACCTTAGAGTCTCTTATTCGTGTTGCAATAAAATGAGACACTTCCTTGGAAATAAGTTTTAAGACACAAGTCTTGTAATGTTCGTATTTATTGGAGTGGAGTTCACAGCTGACCCGAGGTCTGGAAGGTTTGGAAGCAATAGTCTATGTGAACTTCCAACTCTTTCTCTCCTTCTCCAGCACATGAGGTGCAAAATTGGTCAGTTATTCAGAGACTTCCCCACCCTTCGTAAGCTCGTGTGCTCATATATCTCTCATGGTACATAAAGAATGACATATTGCAGTGAATCTGCTGAGAATAGCTTGTAAAATACATCATTATATGAATCAGCCTCATTAGAAGTCTCCTTCTCTCATGATTTAAAACAGACACAGTACTTGCAGGAATGGAAACCAGTGCAGTTTTTTTCTCTCCTGCTGGCATGTTGCGCTCAACTGAATGTTGAAACAGAAGAAAATAATTCTCTGAACTCAAGGCCAGAAGTAGAAAGCAAGTACTGCACTACCCTGATGCCTCTCTGGCATAATTAAGGGCTCGGGTGTTTCCCTATATATATGACTTACCAGCTTCATTAATAACAAATTATGTTGCTCTTCTAAACAGCACAAAGCTGCATTCTTTGCATACTCCAAATCCCCCTGACTCGAGACCCCATAACACCTCACGTTCAGCATCCTTAGCCATTCCAGGCTTTTCTCCCCCAGCTGCTGCTGTGTTTATGAAGGGGATTATACGACATGGTGCCTGTGATAGCAGGAGACAAGGCTCGGAGACCCAGGAGGCCTCTCTCAGTCCTATTTTATGCAAGGGCTGGTACACCAGGTGCCACGGCTGCATGACTCAGACCTTGTTCAAACTGCTTGTACGCTGGTGCGACCACTTGCCAACGAAATCCTTGAGGTTAGTGTTTTACCTTAGACGAGACTACAGCAGATGCAATCCAAATGACACACCACGAGTCGCAGCAGCTCTGGGCTAGTGGCCGTGTCATGCAGGACTCGTGGTAGAAAAGGGATGGCTCTTTGCTCCAAAGCAATGAAATGAAGTCTTTCACTCCCATTCTCTCCTGGCACATTGTAGAGCTCAGTGATCAACTGAAGGTATAGTAACTTTTAATTGTTTCTCTGTGGTCACTTCAGCATCAGAGAATGTAGCATTTCTTGCTGTTATTTCTTTTAAACCATGCCATCGCACACCTTCCACACCACATGTGGGCTTACAAGCCTCTGGCTGCACTCTTCTGAATCACACGGATTTTTTAATTAACTCTGATAAGTACAAGTACTGAGCTGCCCTCCGTTGTTCTGGTCTCCTAATGCCTCCAACCACGTAACCCACAATCTCTTCCTGGTTTGCTCTGCGTTGTGGGCTTGTCCCCACAATGCCTTGTTGGCTGAACACCGTGGTACGTTTCTGCCTCCTACCCAAGGTTTTGGGCCACAGACATCACCAGGAGCCTTGTCACAATCAAGACATCATATTTTGTAGGCAAGCTGTATTTATCTTGAATTTATTTGATTTCTATACTCTGCTTTGACTTCTGCAGAAGTACATCGGAATGTGCTGTCTGGATGGGTTTTACTCACGGAGGTGACAGGCACCTTCTCCTGGCTCGGCTCACGTAGGCTGCACAGAAAGCACCACAGGCTCTGCTTGTACCCACTGGCTTTAGACATTGCCCTTACATCCTGCAGGATCCTCGGGCTGCGCGTGCACTTTCAGCAGCTGGAAGCACAGTCACATCAATCCCCTGGGTGCATCTGCAGGCTGGCTTTCAATACCAGGTTTAGCTGGACGTAATGGGCCTGCTAGGATGGTCAGAGGCTGCGCTAAATAAGCTGGGGAGAGACAGGGGCTGGGAGTCCAGCAGCTGCATTAGGGGAGGAAGGTCTTTAGTCTCTCCTGTGCTCTGGACATATGCTGTTCTTTAGTCAGTAGCCTGTAGAAATCCCTGATTTTCCTTCTGCCATAGTTCAGCTGCTCTAGCTGGTGACCGATGGATGGTGCCGAGGATTCAGTGTAGTCTAAAGATGAAGAAGTTTTTGCAAAAAGCCACGTACTCTTGTGCAACTGCACCGCAGTCAGGTGGTGGCATTTCAGGGCACAGAACAAGCAAATTTCCTATTTCTAGACCTAATCATCCTTTCCTACACATTTGCCTTACTTGTCATGATTTGGGGGAATTCTTATAATAGCAATTCACATAAACTTTGTACCATTGCTGGTTTTGCCACTGACAAGGGGGTTTATTTTTCTTTATCACTCACTTTATTTATCTATAACTGTTTTACAAGATCTATTGCATTCTAGTTGTGATTTTTGTCTCAGGACTGAGCATCCTTTGCAATGTAAGTCTGGCCTCCTGCGCCTTGGATGTGATGGGGAGGATCTGGTTCCCAAAACTGGGATTTCACAGCTGTGGTCTGACTGGTGAAGTGAGCACACAGCAACAGCTAAATACCCACTTCAAACTTCAGACTTCTCAGCTGGAACAACTGTTGCGGTTTGAAGTTGTTTTGTTAACTTATTTGGCTAATTGATAACATCTGCATCTCGCCACCCTTCCTTGCGTCTCAAGCTGCTTCCAGATAGATCGGATAGATATACTGTGGCAGATCTCTGTTTCTCTATTAGCTTTATATTGTTACGCTTGCGGAAAATTGTATGAGAACTGGGGGGCTTCTTCAAATAATGCCTCCTTTATAAAGGTTTCTTTCACAGAGTCACAGAAACAAGCCTAAAGACACTAATAAAACCTCATGTTATTCATTTGGCATTTCTCTTGTGATCAAGTCCAGATAAAAGAACTTTTGATTTTACACTTTTTCCCTCTATTTTTTCCCACCATACTTTCTAAGTTTGAAATTTACATTTGCGCTTTAAAATACTGGAATCAACTTTTATTTTTCATTGGTTTTCATTTTCTTTGTATTACAAGAGATGGATCAGGAACTGGTATACATGATGTTTTAGTAAATAAAATCCTTGTATTCAGGGTCACTCTTGAAGTCTGGTAATACACAGTGACACCATATAGGTCCCAAGGAGACATTATGGTTGTAATGGAAATATCATATATCTCGTATCCCAGGTCTGATATATCAGCTCAGCAATAAAAAGAAACAGGATATTTGCAACTATATTTTAACAGGGATTTTGCCGTTACCATGAGAACATGGATTACTTAGAAATTTTGGTGAGAAAACTCTTTAATGGTTTTATCAACGTCTAACCCCAGGAGATTTCAGTTCTTTCACTGCTAGTGAAATAGCTATTAATGCAGTGAAAATCAGAAACGTGTGGGTGTGTTTCATTGGTGTCTTATTGTACATCTCTTAAATCTTAGTCTTACATCTCTTACTGTACACTTAGGTCTCAGCACAGGTCAGATGGTCCCTCCTATCGTTTTTCAGGATTCCCAAGACCAGACCTGGGTGATGCTTCGAGACACCTGCCCATTATGAACTCGCAGCTTGACATTTTTCCAGTTCTGGCTGGGGAGAGGTTCCCTCCTCCACCTCTCTCTTGCTGTTAGGATGGTTAGTGCTGTTACCGAGCAAGGCCTAGAGACGTCTGCAGGCCCTGCGACGTGCAGGGAGCTGACGTAAGCCAGGACTCGAAGGCTTGGTGGTGCTGAGCCAGCCAGGAGAGCCTCATGAATTTCCTTGTAAAAGGATTCAGGGAGACTTGTGTTACGTAATCCTTTGAAAACAGTATTTGACACAGGATAGGGCTATCCCCTTTACGAAGTCCCCAACAGAACCTGCGAGATGCTGTGAGCACTATTATTGTTGCAATTCTTTTATTCTGTGCCATTTCAGCATCACTAGCATCTACAAAAGAAGTTAGATAAAATCCCAAACACACATCTTTCGCAACTTCACCTAATGCAAGCTCAACACACTTGGTCTTAATCCGAGTGCCTGGACTGGGATGAATTCTGCAGGGTTGTAATAAAACAAATATTTTCCTGCACTGAGAATGGCTCAGCAAAAGGTTCAATGTCAGGTCAGCACAGCGAGCTCTTTAACCATGTTTTGCTAGACATGGACCATGTCTTCACCTCAGAAATCCTCACAACTCTATAGCACCTGGTGGAGTGGAAGTGAGTTCAGTCATTCACCTCTTGATCACTTTAAAGGTTAGACTTGGTCAGCATTTGAGGAAAGCTGGGCAGTGGGTACAGCCCCAGCTTCCAGAAATAAAAATGTTTCCCCCAGAAAAATAAAGAAAAAAAACAATGAAAGGGGGACTTTCTGTGGACTTCGCTTTCCTGCTCTGCCCTGCTCAAATTGGATTACTTACAGAAACAAAGGGAACAAGCAGCCTTGTTGTAGCAGACTAGTCCCAGGTGAGTAAGCGTGAACTACTTAGCAATTGGCCATATGAGGAGAGCTCTTTTAATTGTTTTTTCAAACAAACCCGAACCACCTGTTCTGCCATTTTAATACAGATAACAAAGGAAACATGATTCTCAGGTGTACTATAAAAGGGAAGGTAGAGAAGCTTAGGGAGGATTCTTGCTTTTGCTGTAGTGTGAGAAGCAGCTTGAAAATTCAGTGACTGAAAGTTTTGTGTCATTGCATTTTTTTGGACGGAAGTAACTTGGAGCATCAGAAGAGTGTGCTAAGGTTAGTAGTTTTCCATTCCTTTGCAATAATGTTGTTTATCGGTACAACATAGGTGAGCAAAAAAGCCTACCTCCCTGCCAGGTCATTCTAAAAGCCATTTATAAAGAGAACGTCACTGTACTAAAACTCTTGGTAAACATATATATTTTTTGGTCACCTTTCTTATAGCTGGGTACTACTGCAGAGTCAAGTTAGTTCTATTTCAATTTAGTAGGAATTGATTATGAACTGTAGAGATAATTCAGTTCTATAAGTGTTAATTCCTTGGATAAAACTGATTTATTAAGTAACTTTTTTAAATCTTGATGCTTTCCCAGTTTGAGATGTGGTTCCTCTTCTGCTTAATTGTGCATTTAGTTATTGAATGCTAGCTCTATTGTGCCAGACAGAAGCTTTTTTCTCATTTCCAGAGTCATACCAGCCCCTACAGAAAACTCAAAGGTTTAACCAAATTCACAAAGAGGACTATGAGCAGAGCTGGAAGTGAATGCAGGAGTTCTGGTTCCAGGTCTTGTACCTCTGTCTAATTACTCACTGATGTGAATCCATCTTCAGAAAGGTCAACTGTATGCACCACAGATTATCTCAACTCGGAGGAGAGGTATTGGGTGCCCACTTGCAGACCTAGGTCAGCAAGAAACCCATCCTGTTCTCATAACAGGAGCAGATGATGCTCTACACCTGGGCCCAGAAGTTTTACTACTTGTTTAAATTCAGCAAATGTTTTCAGTGTAATCTCATACCTTTTGGTAGGACCTAGTGCTCCTGGTTCAGTGAAATAGTTCTTTACTGAGGTACTGCAGAGGCCACTCTAGGAGGAGGAGATGTCTCTCTTGATTGGACTTACTGCAAAATCTTCATTAGTGATGTGTTTTCAGGAGAGGGCTTTTAAGGAAAGATTGATCCAAGTATGTGGTGTTTGTTCACTGGCTGCCAGTAGAGAGGTTGATGTGTCCTGTCCTTGCAGAAACTGGTTAAGTGAAAGTATTTCTTTATGGCCATTGCCATTTATCCTTTCATTTTTGGAGCAGCACTAATCTTCCCTTCTTTTAGGGTGTGTCAGTACACTTACAGACTATGATAAGTTGCCCTGCATTGAAGGGTTTACAACCATATGTATATTTTTTGATTTTTTGGGACACATATAGATCATGTTAAAAACCAGAAGCCCATTGTTCAATCAATCAAGTTAATCCTGGTGCTCCTTGATAACTGTAGCTATCGCATTTCAGAGTGATTTTACTGGATATTACTGGGATTACTTGTAGTAGCCACTCAGTCTAGACAGGGGTTTCTATTACAGTGAACACAGACAAAAGGGTAAGAAATATTAATGCCCAACATCCATTAACCATGCACAAACTGCATATCAGAGAGTGGATCCTGTTCACTTGTATGTGGTTCCCCCTCCCTTTTGTTTATCTCTCAGGAGGGCACTGGCTTTTTTAATTAAAAAGAAACAGGTTGTCTTAATAAAGGAGGGGGAGGGGAGAGGTCTGCTTGAAAACTTTGCCACTTGGAGTTAGGGGAAGTTGGAGATCTTTTGATGAACTGTCCCAGTGTGGACAGGTCCAAGTATTTTGGCCCAAGAGCTGTCTTCAGGATGGCTCTCTTCTGACCTGTCTGCAAGGTGGGAGCAGAGTCATAGTGACCTTGCTGAAATGAGCAGCTTAGAAACTTGGATCTCTGAGAATTTGGTTGTTGTGAGAAATATGGCAGAATGGATTCAAGATTGTCATCAGGGCTAGATAAAAATTACACTACCCATTGTTTTGGAAAGAAAGCCATTTAGAATGACAGGCACTTGAGGAATGCTGCTCCTTGAATAAATGTAATGTGGCAGTGACATGTAGTTCCCACCATCCCCCAGAAGACAATTCTGCTGTGACTAAATTAAGACAGTTGGCTGATTAAAATTAGGCCTAGTTAACAAGGCACTGATTGAGGTAATAAAGCTAAACTATAAAGCATTTCATGTTCTCATTTTATGCTACTCCACATGCTCAAACTCATAACACATGGGTGAACACTGTATTTGCTGCCTAGACTGTTTGTTGTCTTGCACATTTTGTTTTGGATCTGGCATATTTCAAATTGTTGTCAAATTGCCCATCATAACTGAAGCTCCACCAGGTCTTCCAAAGTTCATTAGGAGTTAGGGTAACAGTAGAAACACTTAGATACTTTGCTTACATATGGCTTGCCATCCTGTATTCATTTATCCAGAGACCTTCTTGTCCTTTTATTCTTTACATCCTTTTGGAATCAGAAGCTAATTAGCCTGCTCTTCGGAAAGGTCTGCAGATCCTGTGGAAACAGAAGCTTCCAAAACTTACTTTTGGGGGGGGGGGGGG